>Ga0160459_100035_pt1 | contig 246245 bp, 223 predicted proteins | sample HID1973K_E6MG_FD_108208 | JGI IMG/M metagenome (GOLD analysis project Ga0160459, IMG submission 108208) | Enriched mosquito-associated microbial communities from UW Madison campus, WI, USA - HID1973K_E6 MG | ecosystem: Host-associated > Arthropoda: Insects > Digestive system > Unclassified ...
GCGAGCACCGCAGGTTGCCCGAAGCGAAGCGCAGGGACACAGACAGCGGGGTCGCCTTTCTTTGGTTACTTTCTTTGGCGAAAGCAAAGAAAGTGACTCGCCCGCCGGGGCGACATCCCGGCCAACAGCCCCCGCAGCGGAAACAACACCGCAAGTCCCAGAGATGGTTGGGAAGGCGCGCCGTCACACAGGGCGCGTGCCCTCACCCCAACCCTCTCCCAGAGGGAGAGGGAGCAAGACAGCGCAGCAGAAGCGCTCTGCAGGATTGGGCAAGAACAAGCCTGTATCGGGCTGGCACGGCAGGGGATGCGCGGCGCACACTGGCCGCTCTTTTCCACCCCGCACGCAAGGAAAGCACAACATGCGCCTCAAGCCCTTCGGCCGCACCGGCCTCTTCGTTTCGGAACTCTGCCTCGGCACCATGACCTTCGGCGGTCAGGGTGAGATGTGGGGCAAGATCGGCCAGCTCCAGCAAGCCGATGCGGACCGCCTGGTCGGCCGCGCGCTGGATGCCGGCATCAACTTCATCGACACCGCCGACGTGTATTCGGAAGGCCAGTCCGAGCAGATTACCGGGCAGGCGCTGCGCAACCTGAAGGTGCCGCGCGAGAACGTGGTGCTGGCCACCAAGGTGTTCGGCGAGACCGGCCCCGGCGCCAACTCGCGCGGCATGTCGCGCCACCACATCATGGACGGCGTGAAGGCCAGCCTGAAGCGCCTGCAGCTCGACCACATCGACATCTACCAGATCCACGGCTTCGATCCGGCCACGCCGATCGAGGAGATGGTGCGCGCCATGGACACGCTGGTGCAGCAGGGCCACGTGCGCTACGTCGGCGTCTCGAACTGGGCGGCCTGGCAGATCGCCAAGGCGCAAGGCATTGCCGAGCGGCTGGGCGCGGCGCGCATCCAGTCGCTGCAGGCCTACTACACCATTGCCGGGCGCGACCTGGAACGCGAACTGGCGCCGATGCTGCGCAGCGAAGGCGTGGGCCTGATGGTGTGGAGCCCGCTGGCCGGCGGCCTGCTCTCGGGCAAGTACGGGCGCGAGGACAACAAGAGCAGCGAGGCCGGCAGCCGCCGCGCCAGCTTCGACTTTCCGCCAGTGCAGCGCGAGCGGGCCTACGACTGCATCGACGCGATGCGCGGCATCGCCGAAGCCAAGGGCGTGAGCGTGGCGCAGGTGGCGCTGGCCTGGCTGCTGCACCAGCCGGTGGTGACCAGCGTGATCATCGGCGCCAAGCGTGTCGAGCAGTTGGATGACAACCTGGCCGCCACCTCGGTGGTGCTGTCGGCCGACGAACTCGCCGTGCTGGACAAGGTGAGCGCGCTGCCGCCGGAGTATCCGGGCTGGATGCTGGAGCGCCAGGGCGGCGCGCGGCGCGCGCAGTTGGCGGCGGCGCAGCGCGCGCTGTAGTCGCGCAGTGGTGCATCAGGCGCCGACCGGCACCTTGTCCAGGAAGCCGGTGACCGACTGGATGCGCCCGCCGTCCAGCCGCGCGAAGTCGGTCCCTTCGACCAGGTCCGGCGCCTCCGCCGGGCCCAGCGTCCAGGAGAAGCGCAGGTTGTCGGCGTGCGCGTCGGGCGGGCCCTTCAGCTGGAAGCGAAAGCCCGGGTAGCGCTGCTGCACCGCGCCGACCATGGCGCTGATCTGCGCCGGCCCGTCGGCGCTGGCCATCGGGTCGACATAGCGCGCGTCGCTCGTCCAGTGGGTGGCGAGCAGGTCGTCGCGACGGCGCGCGTCGGTCTCGTTCCACAGGGCGATGTACTGGGCGGCAACATGGCCGGCATCGAGGGTGGCGGTGTTCATGGCAGTTCCTTTCAGGTTCAGGGCCCGCAACAGCGCGGGGTGAGTGCATGGTCGCCAGCGGTGCGCCGCACGTCGATGACGTGGCAGGTCATGGCCTATGCAAGGGTTTGCATGGGCCGGGTGCGCTTCGCATAATGGCGCGCGTGCAGCACGTCCAACTCTCCTATGCCTTCGGTGCGCGCACCGCCGGTTCCGCAGCGCTGCGCAATCCGCTGATGGAGCTGCTGCAGGCGGTGCACGACACCGGTTCGATCTCGGCCGCGGCGCGCGCGCTGGACCTGTCCTACCGCCACGTGTGGGGCGAACTCAAGCGCTGGGAAGGCGTGCTCGGCCAAGCCTTGGTGGCGGGCGAGCCCGGGCAGCCCGCGCAGTTGTCGGCCTTTGGCAGCCGGCTGTTGCGGGCCGAGCGCCAGGCGCAGGCGCGGCTGGCGCCGCAGCTCGCCGCGCTGCAGGCCGAACTGGCGCGCGCGATGGCGCTGGCCCTGGCGCCCGACGGCCTCACCCTGCACCTGCACGCCAGCCATGACGACGCGCTGGAGGCCCTGCGCGAACACGCCGCCGCCAGCGCGCAGCTGCACCTGGACATCCACTACACCGGCAGCGCCGATGCGCTGCGCGACCTGCACGAAGGGCGTTGCAGCCTGGCCGCCTTCCCCAGCGCCGAGCACCCATCGCCCGGATCGCTGGCCGAAGGCGCCGGCAAGCCCTGGTTCGATCCGCAGCAGCACCGGCTGATCGGCTTCGTGCGCCGCAACCAGGGCCTGATGCTGGCGCCCGGCAATCCGCTGGCACTGCATTCGCTGGCCGACGCGGCCCGGGTGCGCGCACGTTGCGCCCGGCGCGCGCCGGGCAGCAGCACGCGCCTGCTGTTCGACGACCTGCTCGCGCAGGCCGGCCTGCCCGCCACCGCCTTGCAGGGCGACGCGCAGCCGGAACCTTCGCACGCCGCGGTGGCGCAGGCCGTGCAATCCGGCCGCGCCGACATCGGCCTGGGCCTCGAATCGGCGGCGCGTCGCGCCGGGCTGGACTTCGTGCCGCTGATGACCGAGCGCTATCGCCTGGTCTGTCTCGCCTCGGCGCTGGCGCAGCCGGCCCTGCAGGCCTTGTTGGCGCTGCTGCAGACGCCGCTGTGGCGCCGCACCCTGGGCGCACTGCCCGGCTATGCGGATGACCAAGGCGGCAAGCCAGCGCCGTAGCGCGCCGGCTCAAACGGCGCAGGTGCGAAAGCCGATGAAGGCGTCGTCGCGCGAGGGCGGCGCAAAGCCGCGCCAGGTCGGCGCGCGCAGGCGCGGCGCGGTGGCGAAGGAGGCGCCGCGCACCACCCGCTCGCGCGCAAAGGCGGGCTGCGGATCGAAGGGCGTGCCGGCGCTCCACGGGTCGGCGCAGAAGCCGGGCCAGGCGTGCAGCGTGCCAGCGGTCCACTCGTGCACGTCGCCCCAGCGAAAGCCGCGGCCGGCCGCCACGTGCGCGGCCATCTCCCATTCCACCTCGGTCGCCAGGCGGCGCCCGGCCCAGCGCGCCCAGGCCTGCGCCTCCCACCAGCTCAGGTGCACCGCGCTGTGGTGGCGCGCGCCGCGCAGGGTGCGGTCGAACTGGCGCAGCACCAGCGAGCCGCCGGCGCCGATCTGCTCGACATGGCGCGGTGCGCGGCGGGCGCTGGCGTCGAGCCAGGCCACGCCGGCGGCCGACCACAGCTCGCTGCGGTCGTAGCCGCCGTCCTCGACGAACTCCACGTACTGCTGCCAGCTGACCGGCTGCGCGTCGATCTCGAATTCGGGCACGTCGACCGCCAGGCGGCCGGTTTCCTGCGCGAACAGCAGGCCGCGCGCATCGCCCTGGCCCAGCGTCCAGCGCGCGGCCGGCACGGTCAGCGGCTCGCGCAGCGCCGGCACCTGCGGCATCTCGATGTCCAGCGGCAGGCCCACCGTCTGCGCCATCACCACCAATTGTTCGCCCAGCAGGTCTTCGTGCAGCAGCGCCAGCCGATAGAAGTACAGGCCGGCATCGGTCGGCGCGGCCTTGTCCAGCAGTTCGAGCGTGGCCTCCAGCGTCTCGAGCAGGTAGGCGCGGGTCTGCTCGGCGTCGGGCACGGCGGGCGACCAGCGCTCGCCGAGCGAAAGGTTGGCCGGGTTCCACCAGGCATCGGCCATCGGCTCGATCGAGGCCAGCCGGGTCGGGCGCACCGGGCAGTCGCGGCCGAAGGCGCGCTGCGTGTTGCGCGCGATCCACCATTCGGCAAACCAGCCAACGTAGCCGGCCAGCCAGTGCGGCGGCACCACGCCCTCGGTCTGCGGCACCTGCGCCAGCCCGGCCTGCGCCAGCGCGCTCTCGTACAGGGCCAGCCGATGCAGCGTGAGGTTGCGCGCATCGATCAGGGCCAGCGACAGCAGATCGCGCCCCGCGCGGCGCATGTCCGGCGATGCAATGGAGGTGGGGATCCCCGGCGCCGTGGGCGTCTCGCCCCGTTGGGTGGGAGGCATGCGGGGATTATGCGGGCGCGACCCTGCCCTGCCGGCGCGCGCACCGCCGGGCGCTGAGGTCTTTATGACTAGGGGAATACACGGGGCAACCCCTTCGGGAGGGGTGTCGCCCCCCGGATAAAATCCTCGGGCTGCGCACCCGGTCGCCCTGTTCACAAGGCAGGGACCCGGGTGTGTTTGCGTGGAATGCACCCCTATACCAGGAGCAAGCACCAATGAGTGCCCTATTGAAGTTGTCCCGAGCCATCGACTGGCTCAATTCCCAGATCGGCAAATGGTCGATCTGGCTGATCCTGGCGTCGACGGTCGTCAGCGCCGTCAACGCCGTCGTGCGCAAGGCCTTCGACGTCAGTTCCAACGCCTACCTCGAAGTGCAGTGGTACCTGTTCGCCTGGTCGTTCATGCTGGCCGCCGGCTACACCTTGCTGCACCGCGAACACGTGCGCATCGACGTGCTCAACAGCCGCCTCTCGAAGCGCACGCAGACCTGGATCGACATCCTCGGCTTCGCCTTCTTCCTCACGCCGGTGTGCCTGGTGGCGATGTACTACACGGTGCCGCTGCTGATCGAGAAGTACACCACCGGCGAAATGTCGGGCAACGTCGGCGGGCTGCTGCGCTGGCCGGTGTGGCTGGCCATGCCGCTGGGCTTTGGCCTGCTGATGCTGCAAGGCTGGTCGGAGCTGATCAAGCGCATCGCCTTCCTGAGCGGGAAGGGACCCGACCCGACCATCAAGCTGGGCGAGAAGACCGCCGAAGAAGAACTTGCCGAAGTGCTGCAGCGCGAACGCGAGGCGGCCGACAACAATCCCTCCGCCCCCACGGCGGCGCCGGCTCGCTGAGGCACCGACCACACCATGGAATTCCTCATCGCCAATTTCGCCCCGATCATGTTCGTGGGCCTGATCTTCTTCCTGCTGCTGGGCTTCCCGGTGGCCTTCAGCCTGGGGGCCTGCGGGCTCTTCTTCGGTTTCCTGGGCATCGAGCTGGGCGTGTTCCAGTCGTCGGTGCTGGCCTGGCTGCCACAGCGCCTGATCGGCATCCTGGCCAACGACACCTTGCTGGCCGTGCCCTTCTTCACCCTGATGGGGCTGATCCTCGAGCGCAGCGGCATGGCCGAAGACCTGCTCGACACGGTCGGCCAGGTGTTCGGCCCGATGCGCGGCGGCCTGGCGCTGGCCGTGGTGTTCGTGGGTGCCTTGCTGGCCGCCACCACCGGCGTGGTAGCCGCCTCGGTCATCTCGATGGGCCTGATCTCGCTGCCGATCATGCTGCGCTACGGCTACGACCGGCGCACGGCCAGCGGTGTGATTGCCGCCTCGGGCACGTTGGCGCAGATCATCCCGCCCTCGCTGGTGCTGATCATCATGGCCGACCAGATCGGCCGCAGCGTGGGCGACATGTACCGCGGCGCCTTCGTGCCGGCCTTCATCCTGGTGGGCTGCTACGTGGCCTACATCGTGCTGCTGGCGATCTTCCGCCCGTCCATGGTGCCGGCGCTGCCGCCCGAGGCACGCATCTACCGTGAGCCGAACGGCCGCAGCGGCTACCTCTCGCTGACGATCCTGATGGCGCTGACGGCGGCGGTCACCATGCTGCTCTCGAACAACATGGCCGCGCTGCACACCTGGTGGCTGGGCCACGAAGTGACCTCCGTGCCGACCGACGAAAAGGTCGTCGTGGCGGCCTGCGGCGGTGCCTTCGTCGCCTTCATCATCGCGGTCATCAACAAGGTCAGCGGCCTGGGCCTGCTGTCGCGCCTGGCGGAGCGGGTCACCTTCGTGCTGATCCCGCCGCTGCTGCTGATCTTCCTGGTGCTGGGCACCATCTTCCTGGGCATCGCCACCCCGACCGAAGGCGGCGCCATGGGCGCGGTGGGCGCGCTGATCATGGGCGCCGCGCGCGGCCGCCTCGACATGAAGCTGCTCAAGCAGGCGCTGGCCACCACCACCAAGCTGGGCAGCTTCGTGATGTTCATCCTGATCGGCGCCACCATGTTCAGCCTGGTGTTCCAGGCGGCCGACGGCCCGATCTGGGTCGAGCACCTGCTGACCAACCTGCCCGGCGGGCAAGTGGGTTTCCTGGTGGTGGTGAACCTGCTGATCTTCTTCCTGGCCTTCTTCCTGGACTACTTCGAGCTGTCCTTCATCGTGGTGCCGCTGCTGGCGCCGGTGGCCGACAAGCTGGGCATCGACCTGATCTGGTTCGGCGTGCTGCTGGCGGTGAACATGCAGACCTCGTTCATGCACCCGCCCTTCGGCTTCGCGCTGTTCTTCCTGCGCTCGGTGGCGCCCGAGAAGCCGTACATGGACCGCGTGACCAAGAAGATCATGCAGCCCGTCACGACCATGCAGATCTACCGCGGCGCGATTCCCTTCGTGCTGATCCAGCTGTTCATGGTCGGCGTGCTGATCGCCTTCCCCGGCCTGGTCACGGGCAGCCTGGACAAGGCGCAGAACTACGACCTGAACAAGGTCGGCGACCAGATGCGCGACGCCTTCCAGCCACCCGCCGGCGGCGGCTACGGCACCGACGGCGGCTATGGTTCGGGTGCCGGTTTCGGTACCGACCCTGGCGAGGCGCCGCAGCCGGACGCCGAACCGGCTGCGCCCGGCGATGGCAGCACGCCAGCGCCTTCGGACGCCGCGCCCGCGCCCGACGCGGCGCCAGCGGCCGACGACAACGATCCGATGAAGGCGATGCAGGACGCGCTCAAGCCGCAGCCTGCCAAGTAGTTGCCACGCCCGCGCCGGCCGCCCACGCGGCCCGGCGCGCGGTGTGCGCTACTTTCCCCGCGGCGCCAGCGCGCCGAGCGCTACAGGTCCTTCGGACGCCTGCGCCACCGGCGACGCCTCTGCCGCGTCCACCGGCAAGGCCAGCGCCTTCGAGATCGACACCAGCGCGATCGCCAACCGCCCCGAACTTTCCGCGTAATCGCGCTGCGCCTGCAGCAGCGTGCGCTGCGCGTCGAGCTGCACCAGGAAATCCGTCAGGCCGTGCTGGTAGCGCACGCCGGCGAGTTGATAGGCGTCGCGGCTGCTGTGTTCCTTCAACGCCAGCTGGGCATTGCGCTGGCGCTCCGCCGTGTAGGCGCTCAGGGCATCGTCGATCTCCTGCCAGGCTTTCAGAACGGTCTGCTGGTAGGCCACCGCCGCCTCCTGCGCCTGCAGCTTGCGCAGCGTCACGGTGGCGCGCCGGCGGCCGCCATCGAAGATCGGCAGCTGCAGGCTCGGCCCGACCTGCCACTGGCGGCTGCCCCAGTCGGTGAAGGTGTTGGCGTCCACCGAATTGAGGCCGAAGCTGGCGCCGAGGGTAATGCGCGGGTAGAGGTCGGCCACGGCCACGCCGATGCCGGCGGTGGCGGCATGCAGTTGCGCCTCGGCACCGCGGATGTCCGGGCGGCGCAAGGCCACGTCCGAGGGCAGGCCGAGCGACAGGTCCGGCAGGGCCGCCGGCTGCACCGCGTCGGGCCGCGCCGCCAGCTCGGCCTGCAGGGCACCCGGGCGCTCGCCGAGCAGCAAGGTGATCTGGTTCATCTCCGCCGCTTCCTGCGACAGCAGTTGCGGCAGGCGCGCGCGCGCATCGGCCAGCTGCGCGTCCTGGCGCGTCACGTCGAGGTCGGTCGTCAGCCCGCCGTCGGCCCGCGCCGCCACCAGCTCGCGCGTTTGCGCGCCGGCGGCGATGTCGGCGCGCGCCAGCCGCAGCTGGCTCTGCACCGAACGCAGCTGGAAGTAGTGGCGCGCCAGCTCGGCCTGCACGCTGAGCTGCGCCTGCGCCAGCAGCGCCTGCTGCGCCGCCTCGTTCGCATCGGCCGCCTCGATCGAGCGGCGCACGCGGCCCCAGAAGTCCAGCTCCCACGAGGCGTCGAAGCCGGCCTGGAACATGTCGTGCGGATCGCTCAGCACCTTGACCAGTTCATCGACCGCGCCGGGATTGAGCGCGCCGATGATGCGACGGAAGTCGCCGTTCTCGCTTTCGCGCACCCGCGCCGCGCTGCCGCTGGCATTCACCTGCGGCCACTGCTGCGAGCGCACCGCATCGCCCTGCACGCGGCTTTGCGCGAAACGCAGTGCGGCGGTCTTGAGATCGCTGTTCGCCGTCAATGCCCTGGCCTGCAGCGCATCGAGCGTGGGGTCGGCAAAGCCGCGCCAGGTGAAGGGCGCCGGCGCTGCTGGCGATGGTGACGGCGATGGCGCGAGGAGCTCGGCGCTGCCGCCGTGCCAGGCGGTGAAATCCGTCGGTGCATTGGCCGCGGACGGCTGGTAGTCGGGTCCGACGGCGCAACCCGCCAGCACGACGAGCACGGCGGCGGACACGGTGCGCAAGGCCAGGACGGAATGAAGTTTCATGACGAGTCTCCTCATCAGACGAGACGGTTTCTAAAAAGCCACGCGGCCAGCGGCAGCGTGATGACGGCGATCACACACAGCGGAATCAGGTTGGTCCACACGATGGCCAGGCCGACGCCTTCCAGGTACACGCGCTGCACCAGGTCGATGGCGAAGCGCAGCGGATTGGCCAGGGTGGCGAACTGCAGCACATCGGGCATGTTGCTCACCGGTGTGGTGAGGCCCGACAACAGCATCATCGGCATGATCAGCACGAAGGTGTAGAGCATGGCCTGCTGCATGTTGGCCGAGACCGCCGAGATCGACAGGCCGATGCCCACGCTGGCGATGGTGAAGAACAGCAGCCCCGCGTACAGCGTGAGGAGCGAGCCCGCCATCGGCACCCGAAACCACAGCGCGGTGACGCACAGCACGAGCGTGGATTGCAGCAGGCCGATCAGCACCGGCGGAATCGCCTTGCCGATCATGATCTCGGTGGGCGACAGCGGCGTCACCAGCAACTGGTCGAAGGTGCCCTGCTCGCGTTCGCGCGCCACCGAGAGCGCCGTGAGCAGCAGGGTCTGGATCATGCTGAGCGCGGCGATCATGCCGGGCATGAAGTTCCAGCGCGTCGTGAGGTTCGGGTTGTACCAGGCACGCGTCTCGATGCTGACCGCCGGCGGCCCGCCGCCCTGGCGCTGGCGCCATTGCGCATTGAAGGCGGCGACCACCTGCGCCACGTAGCCCGCGGCAGACCCCGCCGTGTTGGAGTTGCGCGCATCGACGATCAGCTGGATCGGCGCGTTCTCGCCGGCCAGCAACTGTTGCTCGAAGCGCGGGCCGATGCCCACGACCAGCAGCACCTTGCCGGCGTTGACCGGCTCGGCGATGTCGGCCTGCGTGCGCAAGGTCATCGCGCGATGGAAGACGCCGCTGCCGTCGAGCCTGGCGACCAGTGCGGTGGAGGCGCTGCTGTGGCTCTGGTCGAGCAGCGCGTAGTCGATGCGGCTCAGGTCGTAGGTGGCGGCATAGCCGAACAGCAGGCTCTGCATGATCGCCGGCACGATGAGAATCACGCGCGTGGCCGGGTCCTTCAGGATGGCGAGCAGTTCCTTGCGGCACAGGTTGGCCACGCGCAGGATGAAATCGATGAGCGATGCGGGCATGACGGCCTTTCAGTCCAGCCGCTTGCGCGTGACAAGGCGCGCGACGGCCAGCAGGCCCACCGCGTAGAGCAGCAGGATGACGCAGTTGCGCGCCACCAGCGGCCAGATGTTGCCCACGAGAAAGAGCGAGCGGATCAGTTCCATGTAGTAGGTGGCGGGCAGCGCCTGCCCCACGATGCGCACCACGGTCGGCACGTTGCGCAGGTCGAACAGGAAGCCCGACAGCATCAGCGAGGGCAGGAAGCTGGACACCAGCGCCACCTGGCTGGCCAGGAACTGGTTGCGCGTGACGGAAGAAATCACCAGGCCGACCGCCACCGCCACGATCAGGTACAGCATCGACGCCAGCACCAGCACCGCCAGCGAACCTTCCAGCGGCACGTGGAAGAGAAACTTCGACGCCAGCAGGCACAGCACCAGCCCGACCATGCCGATGCCGAAGTAGGGAATGATCTTCGCCAGCAGGATCTCGACCGGCCGCACCGGCGTGACGAACAGCGCTTCGAGCGTGCCGCGCTCCCATTCGCGCGCCATCACCAGCGCGGTGAGAAAGGCGCCGACCAGCGTCATGATGAGCACGATCAGCCCCGGCACCAGGTACCACGTGCTGGTGTTGGCGCTGTTGAACCACAGGCGCTCCTCGACGGTGACGCTGCCGATGCCCGACGCGTCGGGCGCGCCCGCTGCGGTGCCCGCCAGATCGCCCTGGCGCACCGCGTTCTGGCCGAGCGCCGCGGTGGCGTAGCGCAGCACGATGGACGCCTTGGCCGCATCCGCGCCATTGACCACCACCTGCACGCGCGCCTGCCCTTCGCCCAGGCGGCTGGCGAAATCGGCGGGCACGCGCACGATGCCGTCGACCTTGTGCGCGCTCAGCAGCGCCTCGGCGTCCTTCATCGAACGCAGCATGACCGGCGACAGATAGGGCGTGAGCTGCAAGCCGGCGACGGCCTGCAGGGCGGTGGGCGAGTTGTCTTCCATCACCACCGCCAGCGGCGCGTTCTTCACGTCCAGCGACAGGCCGAAGCCGAAGATCAGGATCAGCAGGATCGGCAGCAGGATGCCGATCGCCAGGCTGCTCGGGTCGCGCATCAGCTGGCGCATTTCCTTGCGGGTGAGCGCGAGCAGGCGCGCCCCACTGCGCGCGCTGGCCGAATGCGCGGCTGGGTCGCTCATGCGCTTGCCGGCGCCACGGCCGCATCGTTCCCGCGCGTCTTGTCGCGGGCTTGCTCGACGATGCCGATGAACGCGTCTTCCATGTTGCCGGCGCCGGTGCCCGCGCGCGAGCGCACCTGCTGCGGCGTGCCGATGGCCAGCAGCTTGCCGGCGTCCTGGATCACGATGCGGTCGCAGTACTCGGCTTCCTCCATGAAGTGCGTGGTGATGATGACGGTCACGCCAGCCGCGGCCAGCGCGGTGATGCGGCGCCAGAATTCGCGGCGCGCCAGCGGATCGGTGCCGCTGGTGGGCTCGTCGAGAAACAGGATCTCGGGCTCGTGCAGCAGGCTGGTGGCCATTGCCAGGCGTTGCTTGAAGCCGCCGGGCAACTGGCCGCTGGCGGTGCCTTCCTGGCCAGCCAGCTCGAACTCGTCGAGCACCGCGCGCATGCGCTCGCCCAGGCGCTTGCCACGCAGGCCGTAGGCGCCGCCAAAGAAGCGCAGGTTCTCGGCCACCGTCAGGTTGCCGTAGAGCGCGAATTTCTGCGAGACGTAGCCGATCCTGGCGCGCGCCTGCGCCCGCGCATGGCGCAGGTTGACGCCGGCCACCTGCAGGAAGCCGCTGCTGGCGGGCAGCAGGCCGCACAGCATGCGGAAGGTGGTGGTCTTGCCGGCGCCGTTCGGGCCCAGCAGGCCGAAGATCTCGCCGCGGCGCACGTCGAAGCTGGTGCTGGCGACGGCAACGAAATCATCGAACTTGCGCACCAGGTCCTTCACCTCGATCACGACTTCGCTGCGGTCGGTCGCCGCCGCGGCCACCCCGCTCGAGGCCGCGGCCGCCTTCGGCGCTGCCGCGTCGGGCTGCTGCGTGCGCAGCAGCACCATGAAGCCGTCCTCCAGCCGTGCCGGCACCGGCGCGGCCGGCGCGCCGCCCAGCAGCGCGTCCAGCGCATTGGCGGGCGCATCGGCGCGGCGGATGAAGCGCACCTCGCCGCCTTGCGGCACCGCGTCGATCACCAGCGCGGGCGCATCGAGCAGCCGCGCCTGCAAGGTGCGCGCATGCGTGCCCGCGGACGGCCTGGCGACGAAGCACAGGTCCTTCGCGTGGTCGCGGATCTGCGCGGGCGTGCCCTGCGCGACCAGTTTCGATTCGCGCAGCACGAACACCCGGGCGCAGCGCTCGGCCTCGTCCAGGTAGGCGGTGCTGACGATCACGCTCAGCTGCTCGGCGTCGACCAGTTGCTGCACGATCTGCCAGAGCTCGCGGCGCGAGAGCGGATCGACGCCGACCGTCGGCTCGTCGAGCAGCAGCAACGCGGGCGAGCGCACCAGCGTGCAGGCCAGGCCGAGCTTCTGCTTCATCCCGCCCGACAGCTTGCCGGCCAGGCGCGAGGTGAAGCGGGCGAGGTCGGTCATCTCCAGCAGGCGGGCATAGCGTTCGCGCCGCACATCGTGCGGCACGCCGTGCAGCTCGGCATACAGGTCGAGGTTCTCCTGCACGCTCAGGTCTTCGTACAGGCCGAAGCGCTGCGGCATGTAGCTGATGCGGTCCTGCACCGCCTGCGGGTCCTGCGCGACGTCGATGCCCAGCACCTGCAGCGTGCCGCTGTCGGGCCGCAGCAGGCCGGCGGCCAGGCGCAGCAAGGTGGTCTTGCCGGCGCCGTCCGGCCCGACCAAGGCGGTGAGCGAACCGGCCGGCACCGTGATCGACAGGTCATCGAGCGCCACCACCGGCGCCCGCCCCTTCAGGTCGAACTGCCGGTGCAGCCGGGTCGCGACGAGCGCCGCGGCGCCATCCGCATTCACGGCCGGGTTCCGCCTTGCGTGGTGGCTGCGGTGGCGGTGCGCGGCGCCAGCGCAATGCGGACCGTGGCCGGCATGCCCAGGCGCAGCCGGTCGCCGGCATCGTCGGCCAGCACGCGCACCTCGTAGACCAGGCTGCTGCGCAGTTCTTCGGTCTGCACGGTCTTGGGCGTGAACTCGGCGACCGAGGAGATGTAGCCGACGCGGCCGTTGAGCGTTTCGCCGGGATGGCTGTCGGTGCTGAGCGTGGCCGCCATGCCGGGCTGGATGCGGCCCAGGTCGGCCTCGCTGACGTAGGCGCGCACCCATTTCGGGTCGGTGATCGCCAGCGTGAAGATCGGCCGCTGCGGCGAAGCCATGTCGCCCGGCTCCATCAGCCGGGCCCGCACCACGGCGTCGATCGGTGCCTTGAGTTCGGCCTGCGACAGCTGGTATTGCAGGAGCGCCAGCGCGGCAGTGGAGACATCGAGCTGCGCCTGCGCCTGCGCGATGTCTTCCTTGCGCGGGCCGCTCACGACCAGCTGCTGCGCCTTGCGTGCGCTGGCCAGCTGGGCCTGTGCCACCTTCAGGCGGGCCTGCGCGCTGTCGAGGTCCTGCTGGCTCACGGCGCGGCCGGCCGTGGTCTGGCGGATCGACTGCAGGCGCTGCAGTTGCTGGCGCGCCAGCGCGGCGTCGGCCTGCGCGGCGTCGCCTTGCGAGCGCGACTGGGCAATCTCTTCGGGCCGGCTGCCCGCACGCAGGCGCTGCAGCGCCTGCTGCTGCACGCGGATCTGCGCCTCGGCCTGCGCGATGCGCAGCTGCAGGCTGCGCGTGTCCAGCCGCCCCAGCACCTGCCCTGCCTTGACGTGATCGCCCTCCTGCACGTCGAGCGTGGCGATGCGCTCGCTCTGGTCGAAGGCCAGCGAGACCTGGCGCAGGTCGACATTGCCGTACAGCACCAGCGTGTTCGCCTCGGCCGGCTGGCGATGGTCGTACCAGAAGACGCCGGCCGCGAGCGCCGCCAGCACGACGGCGCCTGCGAGGAGAGCTTTCTTGTTCATGGTGTTCCCCGCCGCCTTTCTTGGCGGCAAGGGTGCGTTGAAGTACACTCGATTTTGATTGAATTCAATTTCAAATTCAAATATTTCCGAAGATGCCGGTGGCGCCCACCCCATGAAAGCCAGCCCACGCAAGCTCGCCTCGCCCGCGGCGGCGCCGGTGCGCAGCACCCGCGCCCACGGCCAAGCCACGCGCCAGCATCTGCTCGACGTGGCGGGGCAGGTCTTTGGCGAGAGCGGCTTTGCCGAAGGCACCACCAAGGCCATTGCCGCCCGCGCCGGCACACCGATGGCGTCGATCAACTACCACTTCGGCAGCCGCGACGCGCTGTACGAGGCGGTGCTGGTGCAGGCCCATGCGCAGATCGTCGGGCTCGCGCAATTGCAGGCGCTGACGCAGCAGTCCGACGACCCGCGCGAGAGCCTGCGCGCCCTGCTGACGCACGTGGCCGGCCTCGCCGCCCTGAAGGAGCCGCCGTGGGGCTTTCGCGTGCTGCTGCGGGAGATCATGTCGCCCTCGGCGATGCTGCCCGCGCTGGTGAAGAAGGCCTTGCTGCCGAAGGCACAACTGGTGCTGGCGCTGCTCGGGCGCATCCTCGGGCTGCCGCCGAGCCACCCCAGCGTGCAGCGCGCGGTGATGTTCTGCATCCTGCCCGGCCTGGTGATGCTGATTGCCCCCAGGCAGGTGATCGGCAAGGTGCTGCCTTCGGCCACCGAAGACCCGCAGAGGCTGGCCGAGGAGCTTTGCCGCTACGTGCTCGCCGGCCTCGATGCGTTGGCGCTGGCGCACGCGCCTGGAAAGAAGAAGAAAACCCCGAAGTCCTAGCCGCGCGGCGCAGCGGGCCGTGCGCCAGACGAAAAAAAGCCGCGCAGTGCGCGGCTTCTTCATGCGGCAGGCCGATCGATCAGATCTTCACGCCGTTCATGTACTGGTTGAACGGGAACTCCGAGAAGCGGTTCCACAGGATCTGGTCGCGTTGGAATTCGCGCATGTCCTGGTGGATCTTCTTGAACTCGGGCGAGCTGGCTTCGTGCTCGGCGAACACTTCCATCGAAGCCTTGAAGCCGGCGTCCATGACGGCCTTGGGGAAAGGCTTGAGCTGGGTCTTCTCGGCCACCAGCTTCTTCAGCGCGACCGGGTTGACCGCGTCGTACTTGGCGGTCATGTCGTTGGCTGCGACCTGCATGGCGGCGTTGAGGATCGCCTTGTTCTCATCCGACAGCTTGGCGAAGGCCTTGTTGTTGATGAAGAACTCGAGGTCGGCGCCGCCTTCCCACCAGCCGGGGTAGTAGTAGTAAGGCGCCACCTTGTTGAAGCCCAGCTTGGCATCGTCGTAGGGGCCGACGAATTCGGCCGCGTCCAGCGTGCCCTTTTCGAGCGCCTGGTACACGTCGCCGGCCGGCATGTTCTGCGACACCACGCCCAGCTTGGCCATCGCCTCGCCGAACACGCCGCCGCCCATGCGCATCTTCAGGCCCTTCAGGTCGGCCACGGTCTTGATTTCCTTGCGGTACCAGCCGCCCATCTGCGTGCCGGTGTTGCCGGCGCTGGCGGTGTGGAAGTTGTACTTCTCGAAGAAGGCGTCGAGCAGCTTGCGGCCGTTGCCGTATTCCTTCCAGGCGGTGTTCTGGCGTGCGGTCAGGCCGAAGGGCACGGCGCAGCTGAAGGCGAAGATCGCGTCCTTGCCGGTGAAGTAGTAGGCGGCCGACTGGGCCATCTCGATGTTGTCGCCCTGCAGCGCATCGACCACGCCGAAGGCGGGCATCAGTTCGCCGGCCGGGTGCACGGTGATCTCGAAGCGGCCGCTGGAGAGGGCCTTGACCGTCTTGGACAGCATTTCGGCACTGCCGAAGATGGTGTCGAGCGAACGCGGGAAGCTGGAAGCCAGGCGCCAGCGCACAGCCGCCTGTGCGTGAACGGCCGGCGCAATGCCAGCGGCCAGAACGCCGGCGATGCCAGCGTTCTTGATGAGGGAACGACGATCCATTGAATTGACTCCGAGTCTTGAAAAAGAAATGCGCGGCTCGTGACCGCGCTGCCGTTGAGATGGGCCGGCCCCGATTGTAAAAAACGCTTACAGGGCGCCGGCCCGGGTTTTCCCTGCGGAACGGTCGATTTCAAGGAGGGTCTTGAAGCGCTCGGCAATGGCTTGCTCGATGCCTGGCGCATCGAGGCCGATCGCGGCCAGCAGCTTGGCCGGATCGCCATGCTCGATGAAGCGGTCGGGCAGGCCCAGCTGCAGCACCGGCAACGTGATGCCGGCGGCATTGAGCGCTTCGGCCACGGCGCTGCCGGCCCCGCCCATCACGGCGCCCTCTTCCAGCGTCACGATGGCTTCGTGGCGCGCCGCCACCTCGCGCAGCAGCGCGGTGTCGAGCGGCTTGGCCCAGCGCATGTTGACCACCGTGGCGTCGAGCGCCTGGCCGGCTTCAAGCGCGGGATAGAGCAGCGTGCCGAACGCGAGGATGGCGATGCGCGCGCCTTCGCGGCGCACCTCGCCCTTGCCGAAGGGCAGCGGCTCGAGCGTGCTGGCCGGCACGGTGCCGACACCGGCGCCGCGCGGGTAGCGCACCGCCACCGGATGGTCCTGCGCGAAGGCAGTGCTGAGCAACTGGCGGCACTCGGCTTCATCGGCCGGGCAGGCCATGCTCATGTTCGGAATGCAGCGCACGAACGGGATGTCGTAGGCACCCGCATGGGTGGCGCCATCGGCACCGACCAGCCCCGCGCGGTCGAGTGCGAACACCACCGGCAGGTTCTGGATGGCGACGTCGTGGATCAGCTGGTCGTAGGCGCGCTGCAGGAAGGTGGAGTAGATCGCCACCACCGGCTTGAGCCCTTCGCAAGCCATGCCGGCGGCAAAGGTCACGGCATGCTGCTCGGCGATGCCGACGTCGTAGTAGCGATCAGGGAAGCGCTTCTCGAATTCGACCAGGCCCGAGCCCTCGCGCATGGCCGGCGTGATGCCGACCAGCCGTTTGTCCTGCGCGGCCATGTCGCACAGCCACTGGCCGAAGACCTGCGTGAAGGTGGTCTTGGGCGCGGTGGCGGGCTTGACCAGGCCGATGGAAGGATCGAACTTGCCCGGCCCGTGATAGGCCACCGGGTCGGCCTCGGCCAGCTTGTAGCCCTGCCCCTTCTTGGTCACCACGTGCAGGAACTGCGGCCCCGGCAGGTGGCGGATGTTCTCCAGCGTGGGGATCAGCGAATCCAGGTCGTGGCCGTCGATCGGGCCGACGTAGTTGAAGCCGAACTGCTCGAACAGCGTGGCCGGCACGACCATGCCCTTGGCGTGTTCCTCCAGCCGCTTGGCCAGCTCGAACAGCGGCGGCGCACCGCGCAGCATGCGCTTGCCCACATCCTTGGCGGCGGCGTAGAAGTTGCCGCTCATGAGTTGCGCCAGATAGCGGTTGAGCGCGCCCACCGGCGGGCTGATCGACATGTCGTTGTCGTTCAGGATCACCAGCAGCCGGCAGTCGCACACGCCGGCGTTGTTCAGCGCCTCGAAGGCCATGCCCGCGGTGAGCGCACCGTCGCCGATGATCGCCACGGCGTGGCGGTCCTCGCCCTTCTGCTTGGCCGCCATGGCCATGCCCAGTGCGGCCGAGATGCTGGTCGACGAGTGCGCGGTGCCGAAGGTGTCGTACTCGCTCTCGGTGCGCTGCGGAAAGCCCGACAGGCCGCCGAGCTGGCGCAGCGAAGGCATGCGATCGCGCCGCCCGGTCAGGATCTTGTGCGGATAGGTCTGGTGGCCCACGTCCCACACCAGGCGGTCGCGCGGCGTGTTGAAGACGTGGTGCAGCGCCACCGTGAGCTCGACCGTGCCGAGGTTGGAACTGAGGTGCCCGCCGGTCCTGGAGACGTTGTGCAGCACGCAGGCGCGCACTTCGTCGGCCAGTTGCTTGAGCTGTTCGCGGTCGAGGCGGCGCAGCGCCGAGGGATCTTGGATTGTGGGGAGCAGCGGGACCATCGGTGGGGTGTTGTTAGCGGTCGCGTTCGACGACCATGCGGGCCAGCGCGTGCAGCGCAGCCACGTCGGCCAGCGCGCTGCGCTCGAGCGCGGACAGCGCCTCGTCGAGCAGGCGGTCGGCCTCGGCGCGGGCACCGGCCAGGCCCAGCAGGGAAACGTAGGTCGGCTTGTCGCTGGCGGCGTCCTTGCCGGCGGTCTTGCCCAGCGTGGCCGAATCGGCGGTGACGTCGAGGATGTCGTCGACCACCTGGAAGGCCAGGCCGAGCGCCGCGCCGTAGTCGCTCAGCGCGGCCGTGGCGGCGGCCTCGACGCCGCTGGCGCAGGCCAAGCCCATCTCGACGCTGCCTTGCAGCAAGGCACCGGTCTTGAGGCGGTGCATGTGGCGCAGGCTGGCTTCGTCGAGCGCCAGGCCGACGCTGGCCAGGTCGATCGCCTGGCCGCCGGCCATGCCTTCGCTGCCCGCCGCGCGCGCCAGCAGGCGGCACAGGCGCGCCTGCGTGGCGGGCGGCACACTGCCGTCGTCGGGCGTGAGCAGTTCGAAGGCCAGCGCCTGCAGGGCGTCGCCGGCCAGCAATGCGTCGGCCTCGCCGAACTTCACGTGCACCGTCGGCTTGCCGCGGCGCAGCACGTCGTTGTCCATGCACGGCAGGTCGTCGTGCACCAGCGAATAGGCGTGGATGAGTTCGGCCGCGCAGGCGGCGCGCAGCGCGGCTTCGGCGTTGCCGTGCACCGCTTCGCTGGCGGCCAGCACCAGCAGCGGGCGCAGCCGCTTGCCGCCGTCGAGCACCGCATAGCGCATGGCGTCGCCCAGCAGCACCGGCGCCTCGACGCCGACCCAGCGCGAGAGCGCGGCCTCGACGGCCTGCAGGTGCGGCGTCATCCACTTCGTGAGGCGGGCGCTGTTCCAGCGCAGCGCGGGAGCGAGGGTGGCGGAGTTCATTCGTTGGACCACGTCTTCAGGCTGCCGGCGTCGAGCACCTTGATCTGGTCTTCGACCGCCTGCAGCTGTTCGCGGCAGAAGGCCAGCAGCGCGGCGCCGCGCTGGTAGCCGCTGAGCAACTGGTCCAGCGGCAACTGGCCCGACTCGAGATCGGCCACCAGCTTTTCGAGCTCCTGCAGGCCGGCTTCGTAGCTGGCGGGCAGGGGCTGGGACGCGGGCGCAGAAGGTGGGGCGAGCTTGGGCATGCGTTGTCTGGGAGAAACCCGACATTCTAGGTCGGGGCAATCCATGGGGCCGCGGGTACAATCCACGGTTCCGTTCGGCTTTTTCACCGGCGCGCTTTTTCCGGGCGCCGGCGTGTCGTCTTTCCCCGTCAAGGGCGCCGGGGCGTCCGTGGCCGCTTCGCCGGGCCGTCAGCCATCGACGGCGCCATTTCGTCAATCACCCGTTTTCTCCCTGTGGGGAGCTTGGTCAGGTCACCCATGTCTGATTTAAGTCTTCAACTGCAGCAGGCCGCGAGCCAACTTCCGGTTTCCGCTTATTTCGACGAGGCGCTCTACGCCCGCGAGATGCAGACCCTGTTCGCCAAGGGCCCGCGCTACGTCGGGCACCGCCTGGCCGTGCCCGAGCCGGGCAACTTCCACACGCTGCCGCAGGAACACGAGGGCCGCGCGCTGGTGCACACGCCCAAGGGCGTGGAACTGATCTCCAACGTCTGCCGGCACCGCCAGGCGGTGATCCTGCAGGGCCGCGGCATGCTCGAGGCGCAGACCGGCGGCAACATCGTCTGCCCGCTGCACCGCTGGACCTACGCGGCGGCCGACGCGCGCACCACCGGCACGCTCATCGGTGCGCCGCACTTCGCGCAAGACCCCTGCCTGAACCTGCACAACTATCCACTGACGGAGTGGAACGGCCTGCTGTTCGAGCAGAACGGGCGCGACGTGGCGGGCGACCTGGCCCGCCTCGGCCCCCGTGCCGACCTCGATTTCTCGGGCTACGTGCTCGACCGCGTCGAACTGCACGAGTGCAACTACAACTGGAAGACCTTCATCGAGGTCTACCTGGAGGACTACCACGTCGGCCCCTTCCACCCGGGCCTGGGCAGCTTCGTCACCTGCGACGACCTGCGCTGGGAGTTCGGCAAGGAGTTCTCGGTGCAGACCGTAGGCGTGGCCAACCGGCTCGGGCGCGCCGGCAGCCCGGTCTACCAGCGCTGGCAGGAGCAACTGCTCAAGTACCGCGACGGCAAGCCGCCCAAGTACGGCGCGATCTGGCTGACCTACTACCCGCACGTCATGGTCGAGTGGTATCCGCACGTGCTCACGGTGTCCACGCTGCACCCGGTGGGCCCGCAGAAGACGCTCAACATGGTGGAGTTCTTCTACCCCGAGGAAATCACCGCCTTCGAGCGCGAGTTCGTCGAGGCGCAGCAGGCCGCCTACATGGAAACTTGCGTGGAAGACGACGAGATCGCCGAGCGCATGGACGCCGGGCGCCGCGCCCTGATGCTGCGCGGCGACAACGAGAGCGGGCCTTACCAGAGTCCCATGGAAGACGGCATGCAGCAGTTCCACGAGTGGTATCGCGCCAAAATGCAGCAGCCCGGGACCTGAATTTCCGCTCCCTCGACGGGCCGCAAGATGTGCGGCCCGTTTCATTTGGCGGCGCCGCGTGCCCGTCATGACCCACAAGAAGAAAAACCCGATGCAAGCGCTCTGGATGGTATTGGCGGCCCTGCTCTTCGCGAGCATGGGGGTCTGCGTGAAGATTGCCTCGGCCTGGTTCGGCAGTGCCGAACTGGTGTTCTGGCGCGGTGTGATCGGCATGCTGTTCATCTGGCTGCTGGCGCGCCAGCGCGGCGTGTCGCTGGCCACGCGCTACCCCGGCATGCACGCCTGGCGCAGCCTGGTGGGCGTGGCCTCGCTGGGCGCCTGGTTCTACGCCATCGCCCACCTGCCGCTGGCCACCGCCATGACGCTGAACTACATGAGCAGCGTCTGGATCGCCGCCTTCCTGGTCGGTGGCACGCTGCTGGCCTGGATGCCGATGCCTCGGCGCGACGGCAGCATCTCGCGCCCGCCGCTGCAGGCGCCGCTGGCGCTGACGGTGTTCACCGGCTTCGTCGGCGTGGTGCTGATGCTGCGGCCCACGCTGGGCGCCAACCAGGGCTTTGCCGGCATGGTCGGGCTGATGTCGGGCATGTCGGCCGCCTTCGCCTACATGCAGGTGGTGGCGCTCTCGCGCATCGGCGAGCCCGAGACGCGCACGGTGTTCTATTTCGCCGTCGGCTCCACCGTGGCCGGCGGCCTGGCCACGGCGTTCACCGGCATGTCGCCGCTGGCCTGGCCGCAGGCCCTGTGGTTCATCCCGGTCGGCGTGCTGGCCGCCCTGGGCCAGCTGTGCATGACGCGCGCCTACGCCACCGCCAAGACCCCCGGCGGCACGCTGCTGGTGGCCAACCTCCAGTATTCGGGGATCATCTTCGCCTCGATGTACAGCCTGTTCATCTTCGACGACAAGATTGGCCGCCTGGGCTGGATCGGCATGGGCCTGATCGTGCTCAGCGGCATCGCCGCCACCGTGCTGCGCCAGCGCACCGTGCCCAAGGCGCCGGCGGAAGAGCACGCGTAGCCGCGCAGCGGCCTGGCCGCTTGCGCCACCGGTCAACAACGCCAGAATGGCAGTTTGTTCGCACCACCGACACGCCCCGCATGCCCTACACCACCCTGATCCAGCCGGCCGAGCTGCAGCAGCTCATCGACACGGCCCAAGCGCACATGGTCTTCGACTGCAGCTTCGACCTGATGCAACCCGAAGCCGGCGCCGCCGCCTACCGCGCCGCCCACATCCCCGGTGCGCTGCACGCCGACCTGGACCACGACCTGAGCGCGCCGCACGGCGTGCCCGGGAAGGACGGCGGCGTGATCGTCGCGCACGAGGAAGGCGAACCCGCCTCGGGCGGGCGCCACCCGCTGCCCAGCCGCGAGCGCTTTGCGGCATGGCTCTCGTCCGTCGGCTTTTCCAACGGGATGCAGGCAGTGGTGTACGACCGCAACGGCGCCAACTACTGCGGCCGCCTGTGGTGGATGCTCAAGTGGATGGGCCACGACGCCGTGGCCGTGCTCGACGGCGGCCTGCAAGCCTGGCAAGCGGCCGGCGGCGCCGTCACCGACCGCGAAGAAGCGGCGCATTTCCAGGCCAACTTCGTGGCCGGCGAACCGCTGCTGCAACTGGTCGGCACAGGCGAAGTCGCCAGCCACCTGGACGACCCCGCGCAAACCGTGCTCGACGCCCGCGCGGCACCGCGCTACCGCGGCGAGGTCGAGCCGCTCGACCCGATTGCCGGCCACATTCCCGGCGCCCTGAACCGCCCTTTCACGCAGAACATCGGCGCCGACGGCAAGTTCAAGCCGGCGGCGCAACTGCGCGCCGAATTCGAGGCCGTTCTGGCCGGCCGCGACCCGGCCAGCGTGGTGCACCAGTGCGGCAGCGGCGTGAGCGCCGTGCCCAACCTGCTGGCCATGGAAATCGCAGGGCTGGGGCCGACCCGCCTGTACGCGGGCAGCTGGAGCGAGTGGAGCCGCACTGCGGGCCTGCCGACGCGCCAGGGCGCAGAGCCTTGACGCCCACGGTTTGTCTTGCTCCCTCTCCCTCTGGGAGAGGGTGGGGGCGAGGGCAGCGCGCCACTTGTGGCAGCGCATCGCGATCACCACGGCCTGCCCCTCACCCCACCTCTCCCCAAAGGGGAGAGGAGTCCATCCAGGGTTCAGGACCCCTTGCCGATCTCGGTGAGCAGGCGCGTCACGAGGTAGAGTCGCGGCACGATCGAATCGGCCTCGATGAATTCGTCCTTGGCGTGGTAGCCGAAGCCGGCCAGGCCGAAGCTTTCCAGCACCGTCGCCTTGCCCGAGCGGCCGGCAAAGCCGGCATCGGTGCCGCCGCCGGTCATCGGCACCAGGCCCAGCTCGCGGTCCATTTCCTGGTAGATCGCCTGCGCCTTGGCGGCCAGCGCCTGGCCCTTGTCGCCGGCGCGGAAGGCCGGGCGATGCACCTCCACCTTCAGCGTGGTCTGGGTGTCGGGAATGAGCTTGCCGCTGGCGAGCTTGGCCTGCAGCGCCGCGTCGAGCTTCTTCTCGGCGCCCGGCTCGGTGATGCGGATGTCGCCGATGGCCTCGGCCTTGGCGGTGATCTGGTTGACCGGGCCGTCGGCCTTGGCCACGGTCCAGTTCAGCGTGGCGCCGGGCACGTCATTGGCCACGTCCTTCGTTGCCAGCAACTGGTATGAGAGTTCATACAGCGCGTTGCGGCCGCGTTCGGGTGCGGCGCCGGCGTGTGCGGCGCGGCCGGTCACGTCCATCGTGGCCTGCGCGATGCCGGCCGCGCCCAGCAGGATCGATTCGCCCTTGGCCACCGACTTGGCCGCGGTCGGCTCGAAGGACAGCACCACGTCGTGCTGGTCGGCCAGTTGCGAGATCAGCTCGCCCGAGCCGATGGAGCCGACTTCCTCGTCGGGGTTGAACATCACGGTCAGGGTGTCGTAGTCCTTCCAGCCGGCCTCGCGCAGGATGCCCAGCGAGGCCAGCACCACCGCGATGCCGCCCTTGTCGTCGGCAATGCCGGGGCCGTAGATCTGGTTGCCCTCCACCTTGTAGGGCTGGGTGGCGAGGATGCCCTGCGCGTACACCGTGTCCATGTGGCCCTGCAGCATGATCTTGCGCCGGCCGCTGCCCTGGAGAGTGCCGACCACGATGTCGGCGCCGATACCGGCGGTGGCCTTGTGGCGCACGGTGGCAAAGCCCAGTTGCTTGAGCTGGCCGTCGACCAGGTCGGCCATCTTGGCGAGGCCGGCCGCGTCCTTGCTGCCCGATTCGATCAGCACCATGGTCTTGAGTTGTTCCATCAGCGCGGGCTGCGCCTTTTCGGCGGCGGCGAACAGGGCCGCATCGGGCGCGGCGTGGGCGATGGAGGTGCCGGCAAGCAGCAGTGCAGCGGCGGCGAGCGAGGAAAGGCGACTGGGGATCATCGAAGAGAACCGCGAAAAGTGAATGAACGCCGGCGAGCTTAGCGAGGCGCTCCCCGATCGACGTCACGCAGGCGACTGGCGCCGCGCGCCGGCCCGCGCTGCCCTCAGTCGGGCGCCCGCATCACGCGGTCGGATTCCTCGTCGGCCGGCACGTTGTCGGCGTCGAGTTCGCTGGCGTCGCTCAGGTCCAGCCCGGTTTCATCGGCCAGTTCGTCCGTCACGTCCATGTCGTCGTCGTTCTCGCTCTCCGGCGGCTCGAAGCCATTGGCGGGCAATGACTTGCGGCTCGCCTTGGTCGGGGCCTTGGCGGTCTTGGGGGGAACGGCGCGCGTCATGATCGGCTTCCTTCGCTGGGGTTCGGTTTCAAACGAAGGTCAATAGTGCGCGCGTTCGGCGCATCGCGCCAGCGCCCAGGCCGCCCCGAGTTGTCAGAAAACGTGCCGTGGGCGGGCGGGCGGCGCGCGGCTCAGTTCGCGGGCGCAGGCGGCGCGGCGTCGTGCGCGTGCGTGTGGCCGCCGCCGTGTCCGTGCTCGTGGTCGTGCTCGCCATGCGCCACGTGGCTGACCACCGTGACCAGCACGATGCCGGCCACCAGCCAGGCGATCTGCGCGCCGGTCTGGCGCGCCGACAGGCGCTTCTGCAGTTGCGGAATCAGGTCGGCCAGCGCCACGTAGATGAAGCTGCTGGCGGCCAGCACCAGGAAGTACGGCAGCAGGCTGGCCAGCTGGTCGACCAGCCACCAGCCGACGATGCCGCCCAGCGCCGTCATGGTGCCGGCCAGCGACACCTTGAGCAGCGCCGCACGGGTGTCCTGCGAGGTCTGGCGCAGCACCACCAGGTCGCCGATGTGGTGCGGCACCTCGTGCGCCAGCACCGCCAGCGCCGCCACCGCGCCCAGGCGCAGGTCGGCCATGAAGGCCGAGGCGATCAGCACGCCGTCGCCGAAGCAGTGCACGCTGTCGCCGGTGAGCACGGCCCAGCCGCCGGCGCGCGGCGCCGCGTGGCTGTGGTCATGGTCGTGCGCAGCATGGTCATGCCCGGCATGCGCCTCATGCGCATGGCCGTGGTGATGTTCGTGCCCGTGGTGCCACAACTCGGCCTTGTCGAGCAGGAAGAACAGCACCAGCCCGAACAGCAGAATGGCGAACAGCGTGGCCGGCTCGATGCCGCTTTCGAAGGCCTCGGGCAGCAGGTGCATGAAGGCGGTGGCCATCAGCGCACCGGCCGCCAGGCTGAGCAGGTATTGCGCGTTCTGCCCGGCGGCTTCGCGCCCGCCCCGGCTCACGCCCAGGCGCAGCAGCAGCGCCGCGATCCAGACGCTGCCGATGCCCGCCAGCAGCGTCGCCACGATGATTGCAATGAGGTTCATGGGTCTTTCAGCGTCGACCGGGAAAAAGAAAAAGCCGCCCATCGGACGGCCTTTCGTGCCTCGGCGGGGCCTGCCCGCCACCAGGACTTCGATCTTATCAATCGTGTCAAGCCCCGCGCCGCAGCGCGGGCAGCCCTCAGGTGGCCGGCTTGTCGCTCGGCGTCTTGATGTTGTCCTTGAGTTCCTGGCTCATCGGCAGGCCCAGCGTCATGCCGTTGGGGGGGATCGGCGACATGAACCATTTGTCGTACATCTTCTCGAACTCGCCGCTCTTCATCAGGCCGGTGATGGTGTCGTCGACCAGCTGCTTGAAGGCCGTATCGCCCTTGGGCAGCATGCAGGCATAGGGCTCGACCTGCAGCGCGTCGCCCACCACCTCGTAGTTTTCCGGGTCCTTGGCATTGGCCTTCAGGCCGTACAGCAGGATGTCGTCCATGGCGAAAGCCACCGCGCGATCGGACTGCACCAGCAGGAAGGCGTCGGCGTGGTCCTTGCCCAGCACGATGTTCATGCCCAGGTTCTTGTCGGCGTCGTACTTGCGCATGACCTGGGCATTGGTGGTGCCGGTGGTGGAAGCCACCGTCTTGCCCTTCAGGTCGGCGTAGTTCTTGATGCCCGAGGACTTCTTGGCCAGCAGGCGCGTACCGGTATAGAAGTGGTTGATGGCGAAATCCACGTCCTTGGCGCGCGCCGAGTTGTTGGTGGTGGAGCCGCATTCCAGGTCGACCGTGCCGTTGGTGATCAGCGGGATGCGGTTCTGCGAGGTGACGGGCATCAGCGCCACTTCAAGGTTGGGCTTGTTCAGCTTCTTCTTGACCGCTTCGACCACCGCGTTGGACAGGTCGACCGAGAAGCCGACCGGCTTTTCCGGGCCGTTGAGGTAGCTGAAGGGCACCGAGGATTCGCGATAGGCCAGCGTGATCTTGCCGGACTGGGCGATCTTGCCGAGCGTGTCCGCGGCCTGCGCACCGGTGGCGCAAAGGAGCAGCGCGGCCATCAAGACGGAGAGTTTCATGCGTACCTTTCAAGGGAATCGAATGGGGACAGAAAGAGTCGAAGCGGCAGTGTAGGAACGAGTTGCATTTCGACGCAATTCCTTTTGACCCGAGGTCCATAACCCAAAGTCATGGCCATGCGCGCATGCAGGAACCGGGCCCATGCCCTGCGGCTATGGCCGTTGCCGCTTTTTGCATTCGCCGCCCAGCCCCGCCGCTCTTACAGTCGGGCCTTTCCCCTTCGACTCTCCAGAACAGGTTTCCCATGCATGTTTGCGTGTTGGGTGCAGGCATCGTCGGCCTGGCCACTGCATGGCAACTCCAGCGCGACGGCCACCAGGTCACGGTGGTCGACCGTGCCGCGCCCGGCCACGGCGCCAGCGGCGGCAACGGCGCGCAGCTGAGCTATTCCTATGTCCAGCCGCTGGCCGATCCGTCCATCTGGCGGCAGCTGCCGGCGCTGCTGACCGCGCCCGATTCACCCCTGAAACTGCGCCCGCAACTCGACCCCGACCAGTGGCGCTGGGGCCTGGCCTTCCTGGCCGCCTGCAATGCCCAGACCTCGCGCGACACCACCGCGCGGCTGCTGGCGCTGGCGCAAGTCAGCCGGGCCGGCTTCGAGGCCATGCGCGCCGACATCCAGCCCGACTGCGACTTCTCCGCCACCGGCAAGCTGGTGCTCTACCGCAGCGCCGCCAGCCTGGAAGGCGCGCGCCGCCAGGTCGACCTGCAGCGCGCCATGGGCAGCCAGCAGCGCGTGGTGAGCGCCGAGGAATGCGTGGCGCTCGAGCCGGCACTGGCCGGTTATGCGCGCGAAGTGGCCGGCGCCGTCTACACCGAGAGCGAATGCGCCGCCGACTGCCTGAAGGTGTGCCTGGCGCTGGCGCGCGCGCTGGCCCAGCGCGGCGTGGATTTCCGCTTCGGCGCCGACGTGCGCGGCGTGCGCCTGCACGGCGGACAGGCCGTGGCGCTGCAGACCTCCGATGGCGAGCTCGACGCCGACGCCTTCGTGGTGGCCTTGGGCGCCGCCTCGGCCAAGCTGGCGCGCACGCTCGGCGTCTACCTGCCGGTCTACCCGCTCAAGGGCTACAGCATCACGCTCGACGTCGACGCGGCGCCCGGCGCCGCGCCCACGGTGAACGTGACCGACAGCGCCCGCAAGGTGGTGTTCGCGCGCATCGGCGCGCGCCTGCGCGTGGCCGGCATGGCGGAACTGGTCGGGCACGACAGCAGCATCCCGCCGGACCGCATCGAGACCCTGCTGGCCGCCACGCGCGCCGTGTTTCCGCAGTGCGGCGCGTTGGCCGACCCGCACCCGTGGACCGGCATGCGCCCGGCCACGCCGACCGGCGTGCCGATCATCGGGCGCCAGCGGCGCGCGCCGGACAACCTGCTGTTCAACACCGGGCACGGCGCGCTGGGTTTCACGCTGGCCTTCGGCTCGGCGCTGCAGCTGTCGGGCGAACTCGCGGGCGTGCGAACCTAAGCGCCCAGCACCTCGCGCACCGCCTGCTGCATGCAGCGCGTGATGCCCCGCACCAGCACCGAATCGGGCCGGTCGGCCAGCCGCAGCGCGCGCACCGGCACCGGCACTTGCGGCGCCAGTTCGATCACGTCGACCTTGCTGCGATCCGCCGAGACCGCGGTGCAGGCGTCGATCAGGGCCACGCCGATGCCGTGGTGCGCCATCGCCAGCGCGGCGTGGTAGGTCTGCACCGTCACCACCGACTGCTGGAAGCCGATGCCCGCCTCGCGGCAGGCCTGGCCCAGGCTGGTGCCGATCGGGTCGCGCCCATCCAGCCCGATCACCGGCAGCTCGACCAGGTCGGCCAGCGCCAGCGGCCCGGCGCGCGACGATCGGGGCAGCATGCCCTTGGGCACCACGCAGACGATGCCGGTGTCGGCCAGCGTTTCCTGCGTCAGCGAGGGATGCACCGAGGGCGAGAAGACGAAGCCGACATCGGCCTCCTGCAGCAGCAGCGCCGACATGATCTGCGGCGAGTGCAGCGCCTCGATGCTCACCGCCACGCCCGGATGGCGCACGCGGAACAGCTTGAGCGCACGCGGCAGCGCCTCGTAGCTGAGCGCCATCACGGTCAGGATGCGCAGCTCGCCACCGCCGCTGGCCGAGCGCAGGCTGGTGGCCAGGCGCTGGACTTCGTCGAGCTGGGCGAACAGGCGCTCGATGTGCGGGTACAGCGTGAGCGCTTCGGTGGTCGGCGTCAGGCGGCCCTTGGCGCGCTGGAACAGCGCAAAGCCCAGCTGCAGTTCGGCATGCTGCAGGCTGCGGCTGACCGCTGGCTGCGTGATGTTGATCAGCCGCGCGGCCGCGCTCACGCTGCCGGTGAGCATCACCGCGTTGAACACCTCGATGTGGCGCAGGCGCATGTCAGTGCGTTCGTTGCGCCGTGCGTGCCCTCACCCCGGCCCTCTCCCAGAGGGAGAGGGAGGAAATCGGGGCCCGTGTTGCCCCCTCTCCCCCTGGGAGAGGGTTGGGGTGAGGGCAAGCGGCCGTTGAACAACGCCGCGCCATCTCAATGCGCCTTGTCCCAGTTCGGCCCAATCCCGATCTCGGCCAGCAACGGCACCTTCAGCTCCGCCACGCCGGCCATCAACCGTGGCACCTCCGTGCGCACCCATTCGATCTCCGCCTCCGGCACCTCGAACACCAGTTCGTCGTGCACCTGCATGATCATCTTGGTGGCGCGCTTTTCCGCGTCGAGCACCTCCTGCACCTTGACCATGCTGAGCTTGATCAGGTCCGCCGCCGTGCCCTGCATCGGCGCATTGATCGCCTGGCGCTCGGCCGCCTTCTTGCGCGGGCCGTTGCCGCCGCGGATCTCGCTCAGGTACAGGCGCCGGCCGAACACGGTCTCGACATAGCCGGTCTCGCGCGCACGCTCGACCGTCTCGTCCATGTAGCGCTTCACGCCCGGGTAGCGCGCGAAGTACTTGTCGATGTAGCTGGCCGCCGCCTTGGTCTCGATGCCCAGGTTGCGCGCCAGGCCAAAGCTGCTCATGCCATAGATCAACCCGAAGTTGATCACCTTGGCGTAGCGGCGCTGCTCGCTGCTGACCGCCTCCGGCGCCACGCCGAACACCTCGCCGGCAGTGGCGCGGTGCACGTCCATGCCTTCGGTGAAAGCGCGCAGCAGGCTTTCGTCGCCGCTGATGTGCGCCATGATGCGCAGCTCGATCTGCGAGTAGTCGGCGCTGGCGATCACGCTGCCGGCCGGCGCGATGAAGGCCTCGCGCACGCGGCGCCCTTCGGCAGTGCGGATCGGGATGTTCTGCAGGTTCGGGTCGTTGCTGCTCAGGCGCCCGGTCACCGCCACCGCCTGCGCGTAGTGCGTGTGCACGCGGCCGGTGCGCGGCAGGGCCAGTTGGCCCAGCTTGTCGGTGTAGGTGCCCTTGAGCTTGGACAGGCCGCGGTGCTCCAGGATCTTGGCCGGCAGCGGAAAGTCCTCGGCCAGTTTTTCCAGCACTTCTTCATCCGTGCTCGGCGCGCCGCTGGGCGTTTTCTTGACCACCGGCAGGCCCAGCTTGGTGAAGAAGATCTCGCCGATCTGCTTCGGGCTGCCCAGGTTGAAGGGCTGGCCGGCCAGTTCGTAGGCTTCCTGCTCCAGCGCCATGATGCGCGTGCCCAGTTCGTGGCTTTGCGCGGAGAGCGTCGGCGCATCGATCAGCACGCCGTTGCGCTCGATGCGGTAGAGCGCCTCGCTGCTGTCCATTTCCAGCGCGTAGATGAAGGCCAGCTTGGGCTCGGACTCGATGCGCGGCCACAGCGTGCGGTGCACGTCCAGCGTCAGGTCAGAGTCTTCGCAGGAGTATTCGGCGGCCTTGGCAATGTCGACCTGCGCAAAGGAAATCTGGTGCGCGCCCTTGCCGCACAGGTCTTCGTAGTCGATGCCGCTGCGCCCCAGGTGCCGCTCGGCCAGGCTGGCCAGGCCGTGCGGCTTGCTGGCTTCCAGCACGTAGCTCTGCAGCATGGTGTCGTGCGCGTAGCCCTGCACCTCGATGCCGTGGTTGGCGAACACGTGGCGGTCGTACTTGATGTGCTGGCCGAGCTTTTTCTTCGCGCCGTTTTCCAGCCAGGGTTTGAGCCGCGCCAGCACCTCGTCGCGCGGCAGTTGCGCGGGCGCGTCCGGGTAGTTGTGCGCCAGCGGCACGTAGGCCGCCTCGCCCGGCTCGACGCTGAAGGAGACGCCGACGATCTCGGCGCGCATCTCGTCCAGCGAGGTGGTCTCGGTGTCGAGCGCGACCAGTTCCGCGGCTTCCAGCCGGGCCAGCCAGCGATCGAAGTCCTCCCACGCCAGGAGGGTGTCGTAGCGCAGGTTGCTGGCCTTGGCGACGGCGGCCTCCGGCTCGTCGAACAAACCCGGGGCACCGCTGCCCTTGGCGTCGCTCTTGGACCTGGATTTGGCCGCAGCCTCTTCCAGCAACTCCGGCGGCACCTCGTGCGCGGCCAGCGTCTTGACCAGCGACTTGAAGCCGTACTTCTCGTAGAAGTCCTTCAGCGCGTCGACCTGCTGCGGCCCGATGGCGATGCCGTCCAGCGCGGGCAGCCCGGCCACGTGCTCGGCCAGGTCGCAGTCGGTGCGGATGGTCACCAGCCGGCGCCCTTGCGGCAGCCAGTCGAGCGCCTGGCGCAGGTTCTCGCCGGCAGCACCCTTGATCTCGCTGGCACGTTCCACCAGCGCATCGAGCGAGCCGTATTCCAGCAGCCACTTTGCAGCCGTCTTGGGGCCGACCTTGTTCACGCCCGGCACGTTGTCCACGCTGTCGCCCACCAAGGTCTGGTAGTCGACCATCAGGCTCGGCGGCACGCCGAATTCGGCCGTCACGCCGGCCACGTCGCGGCGCTTGCCGCTCATGGTGTCGATGATGGTGATGTGCTGGTCGACCAGCTGGCTCAAGTCCTTGTCGCCGCTCGAAACGATGACTTCCACGCCCTGGTCGGCCGCCGTGCGCGCCAGCGTGCCGATCACGTCGTCGGCCTCGACCGAGGGCACGCACAGCACCGGCCAGCCGAGCAGGCGCACCACCTCGTGAATCGGCACGATCTGGCTGCGCAGGTCGTCGGGCATGGGCGAGCGGGTGGCCTTGTAGTCGGGATACCACTCGTCGCGGAAGGTCTTTCCCGGTGCGTCGAAAACGCAGGCGGCGTAGTCGGCACGCACCTCGCGGCGCAGCGCCTGCATCATGTTGATCATTCCCCTGATGGCGCCAGTGGCGGGGCTGTTCATGTCGCCCGGCACCGCCCGCAGGTCGGGCATGGCGTGAAACGCGCGGTACAGGTAGCTCGATCCGTCGACGAGCAGCAGGGTTTTGGTGTCGGTCATGCGGGCATTTTGCCGTGGCCCCTCGCGGCCCGATTGCGGCCCCGGATTCCCGTGGATCGGCGCCCCAGCCGACAGCGACGGGGCCCGGCCACGCCTACAATCTCGGCCATGGCCCACCTCAACTTCTTCCCCCTCCGCGCCGCGGCGCTGGCGTTGTCCTGCGTTGCGTTCTCCGGCGTGCTGCACGCCCAATCGGCGCCGGCAGCGCCCCAGGCGCCGGCTGCGGCGCAAGCACCGGCAGCAGCCGGCGCGCCGGCGGAAGACGCCGCCCAGCGACAAGACCAGCTGCGCGGACGCCAGGACCAGAAGATCGAGCGGATCCACATCGAGGACTCCCGCAACGACGTCAACGAACTGCGCTACGGTGGCCAGACCCAGAGCATCACCGTCAAGCCCAAGGGCAAGATGCCGCAATACGAAGTGACGCCGCAAGGCAACAGCCGCTCGCCCAGCATCGACAACCAGGACCCGAGCACCTCAGGCCACGGGCCTTCGAAGTGGGACGTGCTGAAGTTCTGAGCGCGTCGTGGCAGTTTTTACGGAAGTCGGCGCCGACGAAGCAGGCGCCCTCATGGAACGCCTTGGCCTGGGCGCGTTGCAGAGTCTGCGCGGCATCGAAGGCGGCATCGAAAACACCAACTACTTCGCCAGCACCGAGCGCGGCGAATTCGTCCTGACGCTGTTCGAGCGGCTCGGCTTCGAGCAGCTCCCCTATTACCTGTGCCTGATGCAGCACCTGGCCGCGCGCGGCCTGCCGGTGCCCGCACCCGTGGCCGACCCCGCCATCGTGCCGCCCGACGGCCATGCGCTCGAAATCCCGGCCAACGCGCCATGCGAGTTGCTGCACCGGGTGGCCGGCAAGCCCGCCGCCGTGGTGCAGCGCCTGAGCGGCCGCAGCGAACTCGCGCCCAGCGCCGCCCACTGCACCGAACTGGGCAAGCTGCTGTCGCAGATGCACGTGGCCGCGCGCGATTTCCCGCGCATCCAGCCCAACCTGCGCGGCCTGGCCTGGTGGAACGAAACGGCGCCGGTCGTGCTGCCGCACCTCGACGCCACGCAGGCCGCCCTGCTGCAAGGCGAACTGGCCTACCAGAACCACGTGGCGCAATTGCCGGCCTACGCCGCGCTGCCGCGCGGCCCGGTGCACGCCGACATGTTCCGCGACAACGTGATGTTTGCCGACGAGGCGGGCAGCGACGGCACGCCGCGCCTGACCGGCGTGTTCGACTTCTACTTTGCCGGCACCGACACCTGGTTGTTCGACCTGGCGGTGTGCCTGAACGACTGGGCGATCGACCTGGCCACCGGCGAGCCCGATGCCCAGCGCAGCAGCGCCCTGCTGGCGGCCTACCATGCCGCGCGCCCGCTCAACACGGCCGAGCGCACGCTGCTGCCCGCCATGCTGCGCGCGGCCGCGCTGCGCTTCTGGATCTCGCGCCTGTGGGACTTCCATCTGCCGCGCGAAGCGTCGATGCTCAAGCCGCACGACCCAAGCCACTTCGAGCGTGTGCTGCGCCATCGCGCACGCGCCCTGCACCCTTTCGATTCGCCCATGGGCGAAGGCGCGGCCTTGCAGGCCGCCTGAACATGAAACTCAATCTGGTTACCGCACGCGCCGGCACCGGCTGGGTGCGAGAAGGCCTCAAGACCTTCTTTCGCCAGCCGCTGGCCTTCACCTCGCTGTTCTTCTTCTTCATGGCGGTGGTGTCGATCGCCTCGCAGATTCCGCTGGTCGGTGGCCTGCTCACCTTGATGCTGCTGCCGACCATGACGCTGGCGCTGATGGCGGCCACCGCGCAGGCGGCCGCCGGCACCGAGAAGCCGCCGGCCGGCAGCGTGTTCCTGGCCGCGCTGCGGGCGGTGCGCGCCGACGCCCAGCCGCTGGCCGTGCTGGGCTTCATCTACGCCCTGTGCTTCGTGGCGGTGCTGGGCCTCTCGGCGCTGGCCGACGGCGGCGCCTTCACCAAGGTCTACCTGCTGGGCGACCCGCTCACGACCGAGGTGGCCGAAACCACCGCCTTCCAGGTGGCGGTGTGGATTTCCATGGCGCTGTACCTGCCCTTGTCGCTGGCCTTCTGGCACGCGCCGGCGCTGGTGCACTGGCACCAGGTGCCGCCGGTCAAGAGCATCTTCTTCAGCTTCATCGCCTGCCTGCGCAACATCGGCGCGCTGACGATGTTCGGGCTCGTCTGGCTGGGCGTCTTCATCGGCGTGGGCATCGGCATCAGCCTGGTCGCCGGCCTGCTGATCGCGATCGGCTCGATGGGCTCGGGCTCCGCGGTGGCCGTGGTCGGCAATGCGCTGATGGTGGGCGGCGCGATGGTGATGGCGGCGATGTTCTTCAGCTCGCTGTGGTTCTCATTCCGCGACAGCTTCAGCGCGGAATAAGACGCCCCGCCTGGCTTGGAGTGACTCCTCTCCCCGAGGGAGAGGGCGCAAGACAAGCCTGAACGTCGGGGCTAAACCGGCGTCAGCTTCGCCACGCTCAGCGCCAGCCACTTGATGCCGTGGCGCGGGAAATTGATCTGCGCGCGGGCATCGTCGCCCGAACCTTCCAGCGACAGCACCGTGCCTTCACCGAACTTGTTGTGGAACACCTGCATGCCCGAGCGCAGGCCGTGCGAAGGCGCGGCCTTCTGCGGCGGCACCGGCGGGCTGGCGAAGGCGTCCTTGCTGAAGCCGCCACTGGCCGCGCCGCGCGTGCTGCCGTAGCCGCCGCCGTAACCGAAGGCCGAGGACGGCGCATAGACGCCGCTCTTGGGCGTCAGCCACTTGAGGGCGCTGTCGGGCAGTTCCTCGAAGAAGCGGCTGCGCACGTTGTAGCGGGTCTGGCCGTGCAGCATGCGGGTCTGCGAATGGCTCAGGTACAGGCGCTGGCGCGCGCGCGTGATCGCCACGTACATCAGCCGGCGCTCTTCTTCCAGGCTGTCGCGGTCGCTCATCGAGTTCTCGTGCGGGAACAGGCCTTCTTCCATGCCGGTGATGAAGACGCAATCGAATTCCAGGCCCTTGGCGGCGTGCACGGTCATGAGCTGCACTGCGTCCTGCCCGGCCTGCGCCTGGTTGTCGCCTGATTCCAGCGCGGCGTGCGTCAGGAAGGCCGCCAGTGGGCTGAGCGTCTCGCCGGTTTCGGCGTCCGGCGCGGGCAGCAGCTCGTCGAGGATGGGCCGGCTCGGGTCGATGCCCTGGCTGGCGGGCGACTGGCGCAGTTCGTCCACCGGCAGCGCCACCGCGTCGCGGCCGAAGCCTTCCTGCGTGACGAAGCTTTCCGCCGCGTTGATCAGTTCGTCCAGATTCTCCAGCCGGTCGGCGCCTTCGCGATCGGCCTTGTAATGCTCTACCAACCCGCTGTGGTCGAGCACCAGCTCGATGATCTCGCGCAGCGTGATGCCTTGCGTCTGCTCGCGCAGCACATCGATCTTGGCGACGAAGGCGCCGAGGTTGGCGCCGGCCTTGCCGCCGAGCTGGCCCACGGCGTCGTGCAGCGAGGTGCCCCCGGCACGCGCCGCGTCCTGCAGCTGTTCGATGCTGCGCGCACCGATGCCGCGCGGCGGGAAGTTGACCACGCGCAGGAAGCTGGTGTCGTCGTCCTTGTTCTCCAGCAGGCGCAGGTAGGCCAGTGCGTGCTTGATTTCGGCGCGCTCGAAGAAGCGCAGGCCGCCGTACACGCGGTAAGGCACGGCGGCGTTGAACAGCGCGGTTTCGATCACCCGGCTCTGCGCATTGCTGCGGTAGAGCACGGCCATTTCCTTGCGTTCGATGCCGTCGCGCACCAGCTGGCGCATTTCCTCGACCATCCATTGCGCCTCGGCGAAATCGGTGGTCGATTCATAGACCCGCACCGGCTCGCCCGGCCCCTGCTCGGTGCGCAGGTTCTTGCCCAGGCGCCGCGTGTTGTGGCCGATCAGCTCGTTGGCCGAATCCAGGATGTTGCTGAAGCTGCGGTAGTTCTGCTCCAGCTTGATCTGGTGCTCGACGTGGAACTCGGCGACGAAATCCGTCATGTTGCCCACGCGCGCGCCGCGGAAGGCGTAGATGCTCTGGTCGTCGTCGCCCACCGCGATCACGCTGTTGCCGCCCGGCACGAAGCGCCCGTCCACGGTCTGGCCCGAGAGCATCTTGATCCACGCGTACTGCAGGCGGTTGGTGTCCTGGAACTCGTCGATCAGCACGTGGCGAAAGCGCCGCTGGTAGTGCTCACGGACCGGGTCGTTGTCGCGCAGCAGTTCGTAGCTGCGCAGCATCAGCTCGCCGAAATCGACCACGCCTTCGCGCTGGCATTGTTCTTCGTAGAGCTGGTAGAGCTCGACCTTCTTGCGGTCGTCTTCGCTGCGCACTTCGACGTCGCGCGGGCGCAGGCCGTCTTCTTTCGCGCCGGCGATGAACCATTGCGTCTGCTTGGCGGGAAAGCGCTCGTCGTCGACCTTGAACTGCTTCATCAGCCGCTTGATGGCCGACAGCTGGTCCTGCGTGTCGAGGATCTGGAAGGTGGACGGCAGGTTGGCCAGCTTCCAGTGCGCGCGCAGCAGGCGGTTGCACAGGCCGTGGAAGGTGCCGATCCACATGCCGCGCACGTTCACCGGCAGCATGGCGGACAGGCGCGTGAGCATTTCCTTGGCCGCCTTGTTGGTGAAGGTGACGGCCAGCACGCCGCCCGGCGAGACCTGGCCGGTCTGCAGCAGCCAGGCGATGCGGGTGGTGAGCACGCGCGTCTTGCCGGAACCGGCGCCGGCCAGGATGAGCGCATTGCCCTGGGGCAGGGTGACCGCCGCGAGTTGTTCGGGGTTGAGGTTGTGCAGCAGCGGGGAACGCTCGCGCGCGTCGGCGGTATCGAAGGACATCCGTGCGATTGTAGAAAGCCCACGCTATGGGGGTTATACGAAAGGCCGAATCACCGTCAGTCGCGCATCCGCGTAAAATCAGACACCGGGCCCAAGTTTCTTGCGCCCGGTTTTTTGTGGCCGTCGCTTTTGCGCGCGGCCGCCAAGGCCGGCCGGACCAAGCGCTCATTCGTTCTCTCAACGATCGCTTACAGGAGCCAGGCCATGCAGATTTTCGACTACGACAACATTCTTCTCCTCCCACGCAAGTGCCGCGTGGAAAGCCGCTCGGAGTGCGACGCCAGCGTCGAACTCGGCGGCCGCAGCTTCCGCCTGCCGGTGGTGCCCGCCAACATGAAAACGGTGGTCGACGAGACCATCTGCACCTGGCTGGCCAAGAACGGCTACTTCTACGTGATGCACCGCTTCGACCTGGACAACGTCAAGTTCGTCAAGGACATGCACGCCAAGGGCACCTTCGCATCCATTTCCCTGGGCGTGAAGAAGCCCGACTACGACACCGTCGACCAGCTGGTGGCAGAGGGCCTGGTGCCCGAATACATCACCATCGACATTGCGCACGGCCATGCCGACAGCGTGAAGAACATGATCGGCTACCTCAAGCAGAAGCTGCCGAAGTCCTTCGTCATCGCCGGCAACGTGGGCACGCCCGAAGCCGTGATCGACCTGGAAAACTGGGGCGCCGACGCGACCAAGGTCGGCATCGGCCCGGGCAAGGTGTGCATCACCAAGCTCAAGACCGGTTTCGGCACGGGCGGCTGGCAACTGTCGGCGCTCAAGTGGTGCGCGCGCGTGGCGACCAAGCCGATCATTGCCGACGGCGGCATCCGCGACCACGGCGACATTGCCAAGAGCGTGCGCTTCGGCGCATCGATGGTGATGATCGGCTCGCTCTTTGCCGGCCACGAGGAATCGCCCGGCAAGACGGTGGAAGTCGATGGCGCGCTCTTCAAGGAGTACTACGGCTCGGCCAGCGACTTCAACAAGGGCGAATACAAGCACGTCGAAGGCAAGCGCATCCTGGAGCCGATCAAGGGCAAGCTGGCGAACACGCTGGTGGAGATGGAGCAGGACGTGCAGAGCTCGATCAGCTATGCCGGCGGCAAGAAGCTGATGGACATCCGCAAGGTCAACTACGTCACCCTGGGCGGCGACAACGCGGGCGAACACCTGCTGATGTAAGGCCCGCGCGGCGCGCCGGGCGCCGCGTCGTTCAGGCGTGCAGCAGCTCCAGCGCCGTCTGGTGCAGGCGGCTCGCAGGATCGGCCAGCGTATCGAGCACGCTGAAGTGGTTGCAGCCGCGCAGCGCTTCCGTGACGGGCACCACCTGCGTGCCCCAGGCCCGGGCCATGATGGCGTTCTGGCGCAGGTACTCCGCGCTCTCGTCGCCGCCGACCATGCAGTGCAGGCGCACCCCTTTGGGCGCCGGCCACAGGGCCGGGCTGGTGCGGCGCACGTCGGCAGCGCTCAGGCGCAGCGCGTCCTTCAGCGAGGGCGTGTGGCGCATCGGCTCCAGATCGTGCAGGCCCGAGATCGACAGCCCGTTGCGCACCGCGCGCGCCGGCAGGTCGCGGCCCACCCGGCGCCAGTCGCACCCCAGCAACATCGCCGCCAGATGGCCGCCGGCGGAATGCCCGGCCACCGTGATGCGCGACGGGTCGCCGCCATAGGCCGCGATGTTGCGCACCGTCCAGGCCAGCGCCGCCGCCATCTGCAGCGCGATCTGCGGGATCGTGACCGGCTGCGCCGGCGTGCCCGGGCACAGCGCGTAGTTGGGCATCACCACGCAGGCCCCGGCCTGCGTGAAAGCGGGGGCGAGGAAGGAATGCTCCGACTTGTCCAGCGCCCGCCAGTAGCCGCCGTGGATGAACACCAGCACCGGCGCGCCCACCGGTCCGGCCTTGCCAGCCGGCTTGAACACGTCCAGCCTCTCCGCCGGGCTGGCCCCGTAGGGAATGTCGATCGCGCACGGCTGCGTGTTGCGCACCACCGCCGAAGCCGCCGCCCACCGGGCAAAGTAGGCCGGATGGTCGGGCACACGCGCCCGGTTGTTGTACATGAGGTCGAACCAGGCGGAGTCGGGACGTTGGGCCATGCGGTGGGTACTTGAGGGGTTGAGCGACCGGAACGGATTTCGGCCGCGAGTTTGCACACATTTGCGCCCGTGAATGTAAACTCACCAACGCGTTGGGGGGGTAGCTCAGCTGGGAGAGCGCCGCGTTCGCAATGCGGAGGTCGTGAGTTCGATCCTCATCCTCTCCACCAACCGACTTCCCAGTCCTTCATGCCGTTGAGAAACGCCACCGGACCCTCAATGGTGCAAGTCGTCCCCGGCATCCTCTTCCAGGATGGTTTCGTATAGCTCATCGGGCCAGCAGGGCTGGCAAGCCGTCGCGGATGACTTCGCTTTCGGTGGCGTGCAGCCGATGCCCTCAGTTCGCGGTGGTTTGACCGGCCCCGAATGCAGGACACGGAATCACCAGCCGCACCGAAGTCCCCCGGTTCGCCACCCCCGAAACCTCCAGCTGCAGCCCCGCCTCCTGTGCCCGCCGCCGCATCCCGACCAGCCCCCTGCCCTGCCGCGCGCTGACCGCCGGCGCCGCATCCAAGCCCCGCCCGTTGTCGATCACTTCGATCCGCGCCGTCTTGTCGCCGGCCAGATAGGCGCATGACAACGTCAGCCGGGTCGCGCCGGAATGGCGCATCACGTTGGCGACGGCTTCCTGCGTGATGCGCAGGGCATGGGTGACGGCGAGCGAGGGCAGTTGCTGGAGGGCGGGATGGTCCTCGACCTGCCACTCGAATTCGATGCCCAGGCGCGACAGGCTGGGCTGGATGCGGTAGCGCAGCATGGCCAGGCCTTCGATCAGGCCGGGGCTGTCTTCGTGCAGCGTGTCCACGGTGATCTTCAGGTCGAGCAGGCACTGCTCGAGGGAGAGCGCGAGCACCTGCTGTTCGGGGTTTCGCAGATCGAGCGAGGACAGCAGCGCCACCAGCTGGGAGCCGATGCCGTCGTGCACGTCCTGCGCGATGCGCTGGCGCATGCGGGTGCCCACGCTGCGGTTGGCTTCAGCCGCCTGCTCGCGCATCTGCGTGGTGACCAGCGTCCACAGCGCCACCAGCGCCACGGGGTAGATGAACATGCCGGCGGTGGCAAGCCAGCCGGTGGGGTGGTGCCACCACTCGTCGACCAGGCAGTACAGCAGCAACGCGGTCGACAGCAGCAGGATGCGGAGGGCACGGTCGCGTCGGTACAGCGGCCAGCGCATGGCCAGCGCCACCAGCGCGGAGCCGACGAGGATCCAGTTGCTGGCCTTCCAGATCAGGAGCCACGCGGCCACGCCGGTGGCGGTCCAGGCGAGCAGCAGGCCGCCGCCGCCGATGACCTGCACGGCCCAGACCACGGAGGCCCAGCGCCCCTTGATCTGCGCGCCGGCAAAGGCGAGGCTGCAGGCCGCGGCCACGCCGATCTGGTAGCCAAGGTGCTCGATGAACTCGTCCACCGGCCCGGGCGGGCGCTGCGCAAAGCGGGGCTGCCAGACCAGAAAGGCCATCCACGACAACAGGCCCAGCGACAAGGCCAGATCGAGGCCGCGGTATTCCCGCTTGCGGCCCGACAACGCCAGCACGCCCATGGTCAGGATGACCGCCGCCAGGCCGAGCAGCGGCCCGATCTGGGACGTGAACAGGTTCAGAGGCTTCCCCCGCTGCGCAACAACGGTCGGCGCTGGGCGTGCATGCGCTTCAAAGGATGCGGCGCTGCTGGGCCTGGCTCACCGCCTGTGCGCGGGACTTCACATGGAGCTTGCGGTAGATGTTGCGCACGTGCGTGTTCACGGTCTGCACGCTGAGCGAGAGGCGGGTGGCAATCTCCGCGCTGGTGTCGCCCAGCGCCACCAGGCGCAGCACCTCGCATTCGCGCTGCGACAGCATCTGTCCGTCGACATCGCTGGGCGGCGCGGCTTCGGCCTTGCTCATGCGCTTGAGCAGGCGGCGCGCCAGGTTGGGCGTGATCGAGGCGCCGCCGCTGCACACCTGCAGCACGGCCTGGCCGAAGCTGCCGAACCACGAGCTTTTCACGAGGTAGCCGGTGGCTCCGAGTTCAAAGGCCTGCATCGCGCCGGCCTCGTCGTCCATCACCGAGATCACGATCGCCTCGGCGTGGTTGCGCACGCGCTTCATGTGGCTGATCAGCTCGAAGCCGGAGCCGTCGCCCAGGTTCAGGTCGACGATCATGGCGTCGAACTCCTGGCTGGAAATCAGCCGCTTGCCGCTGCGCACGCAATCGGCTTGGCCCACCAGGTCGATGCGCGGATCGGCCGCCAATTCGCCGGTGATCACGCGGCGGATGTGCGGGTCGTCGTCGATCAGGATGGTCCGCACCACGCGGCCGGGGTTCGCATTCAGGAAATCGGGCCAGACCGGCCCATGGCTGTACGGCCCTGCATACAGGCGGCTTCCCTCGGTGATGGTGGCGTTCGAGACCAGCGCTGGGTGGGGATCGTTCATCTCTGGGGGCACTTCGTCGGTGCGGAGGGAATCTCGAGATTGGAAACCAATGTTTTCAAAAGAATAACTAATGTTTCTTGTGAACGCCATCGGGTGTTGCATCCCGGGCTTCCCCCAATTGATGATGCCGGGTGGCCGTACCGGCGTCAGTGAACCGGGCGCCCGTCGAAGTTCGACGCCGCCGCGCCCAGGTCCGTCTCCGCCAGCACGCCGGCGAACTGGCGCAGCCGCAGACCGGCCAGCAGCTGCTGGTAGCGCGCCTCGCTCAGGTCGCGAACGGCCAGCGCCAGCCGCTCCTGCGCGGTCAGCACGTCGAGGTTGGTGCGCTCGCCGCCGATGAAGCTGCGCCGGGTGGCCTCGATCAAGGTGTAGTTGGTCTCCACGGCCGAGGCCAGCGCCTCGATGCGCTGCACGTTGTTGTGCTGGATGCTGTGCTGGCGATGCACCTCGACCTGCAAGCGGGCCACGCGCGCATCCAGTTCGGCCTGCGCCTTGGACAGCTGCGCCACCGCCTGCCGCGCCTGCGCCGACACGGCGCCGCCCGAATAGATCGGCACGCTCAGTTGCAGCCCCACCATGCCGGTGCGCGACGATTGCTGGAAGGTGGAAATCGTGTCGGAATCGCTCTGCCCCGCGCTCACCAGCAGCGCCAGCCGCGGGTAGTGCCCGGCCTCGGCCCGCTTGGCTTCCTGGCGCGCGGCTTCCACCTGCTGGCGCAGACTCTCCACCTCGCCGTTGGCGCGCAGCGCCTGTTCGTGCCACTCGGCCGCCGAGCCCGGCACCCGCGCCACCGCGCCACCGCCGATGCGCAAGCGGTTCAGCGTGCCGACCGGCATGCCCACCAGCGCCTCCAGCGACTTGCGTTCGTTGTCGTGGTTGTCCTGCACCACCACCAACTGCGCGCGCAGAAGCGACTGTTTCGAGCGGGTCTCCAGCAGGTCGGTGCGCGTGCCCTCGCCCTGCGCCAGGCGCTGCGTGTTGGCGCGCAGCTGCTCGTCCACGGCCTGCAGTTGCGCCTCCACCAGCCGCACTTCTTCCTGCGCCAGCAGCACTTTCGAATAGGCCTCGAACACGCGCACGATCAGCTCCTGCTCGCGCGCGCGAAAAGCGGCCTCGCTGGCCGCCGTGCGGGCGATGCCCTGGTTGCGTGCCGCCCAGGCTTCCAGGTCGAACAGCGGCTGGCGCAATTGCAGGCTGGCGGTGTTGCTGGAATAGTCGCCGCGGTCGTCGACGGTGCCGTTGGAGTTCGTCACCTGCGCCCGGTTGCGGTTGGTGGCGCCAATGGCCGAGACGTTCGGCAGGATCTTGGCGCGGCCCAGGTCCTCGTGCTGCAGCCCTTCCTCGCGCTCGGCCTGCGCGCGGTGGAACAGCGGGTCGTTGGCGCGCGCCGCGGCATAGGCCTGCATCAGGCTCAGGGTGGCTTCCTCGGCCTGCGGCGCGGCCGGCAGCAACGCGGCAACCAGGGCGACGGTTCTTGTCCAGCACGGCCAGCGCGCCATGCCTCTCAACGCGGTCGGTCTCATTCCTCGGTCAACGCCATCTTCATGTTGTCCTGGATGGGGCGCAGCAGATAGTTGGCCAGGGTGCGCTCGCCCGTCTTCACGAACAGTTCGACCGGCATGCCCGGACGCACCGCCAGCTTGTCCATCTCGGCGCGGCCCTCGGGCGTGACTTCCGCCTGCATGCGGTAGTAGGGCGTGCCGCTCTTCTCCTCCACCAGCCGGTCGGCCGACACCTGCGTCACCACGCCCGGAATGCGTGGCGTCGTGTTCTGGTTGAAGGAAGAAAAGATGAGCTCCACCGGCAAGCCCTGCTGCACCGAGTCGATCAGGTGCACCGGGATCTGCCCTTCCACCACCAGCGGTTCGCCCAGCGGCACGATGTCCATCATGCGAAAGCCGGGCGAGACCACGCCGCCTTCGGTGAAGATGCTCAGCGCCGCCACGGTGCCATCCACCGGCGCACGCACCACCGCGTTGGCCAGTTCGTAGTCGAGGCTGTCGAGCTGGCTGCGCAGCGCGTCGGCTTCCTTCTGCACGTCGGCCAGCTGGGTGCGCACCTCCTTCTGGAATTCCTGCTGGCGGTGCAGGCGGCGCAGCCGCAGCTCGCTGATCTGGCGCTGGCCGCGCGCGATGGTGCCCAGGTCTTCTGACATCGAGGAGAGCAGCTGCGAATAGGTGCGCTCCAGTTCGAGCTGGCGGTTGCGCGGCACGTAGCCGTCGCGTGCCAGGTCGCGCATGCCCTGCAGCTGTTCGGCCAGCAGCTTCATCTGCTCCTGCTTGGTGGCGCGGGCCTCGCGCAGGCCAGCGGTGTGGGCATCGATGCCGGCGATGTTCTCGTCCAGCGCCGACAGTTCGGCGCGCAGCGCGGCGCGGCGCGCGGTGAAGAGCTGCTGCTGCACCGCCATGATCGCCACCACGCGCGGCTCGGCGCGGGCGGCCTCGATGTCGGGCGGGAAGACGATCGAAGGCAGGCCGTCGCGCTCGGCCAGCAGCCGTGCCTCGGTGCCGCGCGCGGTGTAGTGCTGGACACGGGTGACCGCGGCGTTCGAGCGCGCTTGCACCGCGTTCATGTAGACCAGCGGCTGGCCGGCGCGCACGCTGTCGCCCTCCTTCACCCGAATGGATTCCACCGTGCCGCCGCTCTGGTGCTGCACCGCCTTCTTGTTGCCCGCCACGGTGACCGTGCCGCTCATGGGAACGCCCTTGTCCAGCGGCGCCAGCAGCGACCAGAGCAGGAAGCCGCCGACGCCCGCCAGCACGATCAGCCAGCCCACACGCGTGTGCCAGGCGGAGGAGGTTCGCAGCGCTGCTTCGTCGGACGCGTCCGGCGCGAAGCCAGGTTGGAGTGGGTTCATTCGGATTTCCTCATTCCGCCGCGAGAGCCGGCTCTGCGGCGGCAGCCCGCGGCGCCACACGCAACGCCCGCACGGGCATGGCGGCACCGGCGCCGCCGCCCGGCTGCGTCGCCTTCGCCAGTTCGGCCAGCACGCGCTGGGTCGGGCCAAAGGCCTGCAGCGCGCCCTGGCTCAGCAGCAGCAAGCGGGTGGTTACCACGAGGATGCTGGTGCGGTGCGAGACCACCACCACGGTGCTGCCTTGCTTGCGCAGTTCGGCCAGCGCCGCGATCAACGCCTGTTCGCCGACGTCGTCGAGGTTGGAATTGGGCTCGTCCAGCACGATCAGCGACGGCCCGCCGTAGAGCGCGCGCGCCAGCCCGATGCGCTGGCGCTGCCCGCCGGACAGGCCGGCACCACCGTCGCCCAGCACCGTGTCGTAGCCCTGCGCAAAGTGCTGGATGACCTCGTGCACGCCGGCCAGCCGCGCGGCCGCAATCACCTTCTCCGCATCCACCTCGCCGAAGCGCGCGATGTTCTCGCTGACGGTGCCGGCAAACAGTTCGATGTCCTGTGGCAGGTAGCCCACGTGCGGGCCCAGTTCGTCCTTGTTCCACTGGTAGACATCCGAGCCGTCGAGCCGCACCTTGCCGGCGCTGGCCGGCCACACGCCCACCAGCAGGCGGGCCAGCGTCGACTTGCCGGAGCCGCTCGGCCCGATCACGCCGAGCACCTCGCCGGGCTCGAGCGCAAAGCCGAGGTTCAGCAGGGCTGGCGTGGCGGCGCCGGGCGGCAGCGCCGTCACGCCCTCCAGCGCCAGGCGGCCGGCGGGCCGGGGCAACGTCATGCTGCGCGGGCGCGCCGGGTTGGCGCTGAGCAGCTCGTTCAGCCGCTGGTAGGCGCTGCGCGTCGACGACCACTGCTTCCACACGCCGATGAGCTGGTCCACCGGGCTCAGCGCGCGGCCCATCAGGATGGAGCCGACGATCATCATGCCGGGCGTGATGCGGTTCTCCAGCGCCAGCCAGGCGCCCAGGCCGAGGATGAGCGACTGCAGCGAGACGCGCGCGAACTTGCTCAGCGCGCCGATGGTGCCGGCACGTTCGCTGGCCTGCCCCTGCAACTGGAGAAAGCGCCGGTGCAGGCGGAACCAGCGCGACATGAGATGCGGCAGCATGCCCATGGCAGCGATGACTTCCGCGTTGCGCAGGTTGTTGGTGGCCAGGTTGCCCGAGGCGACGGACATGGCATTGGCCTCGGCCAGCGGCTTGCGCGAGACCCGTTCGTTGACCCAGGCCAGCGTCACCAGGATCAGCGTGCCGCCGACCGCGAACACGCCCAGCACCCAGTCGAACAGGAAGATCACCGCCAGGTAGACCGGAAACCAGGGCGCGTCGAAAAAGGCGAACAGGCCGTTGCCCGTGAGGAACTGGCGGATGGTGGTGAGGTCCTGCAGCGACTGGCCGGCGTTGCCGCCGGCGCGCTGCAGGTTCTGCTCGAAGGCGGCGGTGTAGACGCGCTGGTCGAGCTTGAGGTCGAACTGCGCGCCGATGCGGATCAGCATGAAGCTGCGCACCAGTTCCAGCCCGTTCATCAGCAGGTAGGTGCCCACCACCATGAGCGTGAGCATCAGCAGCGTGGTCTTGTTGCCGCTGGCGAGCACGCGGTCGTACACCTGCAGCATGTAGAGCGAAGGCACCAGCAGCAGCAGGTTGATGATCGCGCTGAAGATGCCCACGCTGCGAAAGGCCGCGCGGAACTCGCGCAGCGCCGCGGCGATTTCATTGGGCGGGCGCGGGCCGCCCGCGCCCGCGGCGCCCCGCGGGTTGCCGATGGCTTGCACTTGTGTTGCCTCCGCCGGCTCAGACCAGTTCGAAGTCGGCCATCGTCACCGTGGTGTGGTCCGCCACGCCCACCAGCCGGATGGTGCCGCCATCGGCGCCGTTGATGGTGACCAGCGTGTCGTTGCCCGCATCGGTGATGGCCACGCGGCTGGCAAACTGCATGCTGTCCAGCTCGAAGGCCGCGATGTTCAGGCGGTCCTGCGCTCCGCCGGTGGCGCTGAAGCCGGCGATGGTGTCGTTGCCGAAGGACGGGCCGAACACGAAGATGTCGCTGCCCAGCGCCGCATCCATCGTGTCGTCGCCGGCGCCGCCGGTTACGCGGTCGTTGCCGGCGCCGCCATCGATGATGTCGTTGCCTGCGCCGCCGGCGATGGTGTCGTTGCCCGCGTCGCCGCGCAGGATGTCGTTGCCCGCGCCACCCTGGAGGATGTCGGCGCCGTCGCCGCCGTACAGCGTGTCGTTGCCCTCGCCGCCTTCGAGCGTGTCGCTGCCGGCTTCGCCGTAGAGCGTGTCGTCGCCCGCCTCGCCCACCAGCAGGTCGTTGCCGGCGCCGCCGAACAGGGTGTCGTTGCCGGCGCCGCCGTAGACGGTGTCGTTGCCGTTGCCGGCCGACACCGAATCGTTGCCCGTCCCGCCCGTGATCACGTTGGCCAGCGTGTTGCCGATCAGGTTGGCGTTGGTGGCGGCGGTGTAGACCAGGTTCTCGACGTTGTTGGCCAGCTGGAAGGCATTGGCGCCGCCGTAGAGCACGGTGTCGGTGCCGCCGTTGGCCGCCTCCACCACCACGTCGCTTTCCGGGCCGACGATGTAGGTGTCGTCGCCGGCGCCGCCGACCAGCCGGTCGACGCCGGCGCCGCCGTCCAGCGTGTCGTTGCCGGCGCCACCGGTGAGGGTGTTGTCCAGTTCGTTGCCGGTGCCCATGAAGTTGCCCGTGCCGGTGAAGGTCAGGTGCTCGATGTTGGCGCCCAGCACGTAGGCCGCCAGCGCGGTGCGCACCGTGTCGGTGCCGCCGCCGGCCTCTTCGCTCACCGTGTCGCCGACGGCGTCGACCAGGTAGGTGTCGTTGCCCGCGCCACCGGTCATGGCGTCGTTGCCTTCGCCGCCGTCCAGCGTGTCGTTGCCGGCGCCGCCCAGCAGCGTGTCGTTGCCGGTGCCGCCTTGCAGGTTGTCGTTGCCGGCGCCGCCATCGAGCAGGTCGTTGCCGGCCAGGCCGATCAGCGTGTCGTTGCCGCCCAGGCCGAAGATGCGGTCGGCCCGGCCGTCACCGGTGAGCGTGTCGGCCTGCGGCGTGCCCACGATGTCGGCCGCCTGCGTCGAGATCTCGCCGTCGGCGAACACCAGCCGCTCGATGTTGAACAGGCGGTCGGTGCCGTCGTCGACCTGGTCGTTGGCCGGGTTGACGTGCGCCACGGTGGCCGAGCCGTCCGCGTGGTAGGTGATCTCGTACTCGGCCATGTTGCCCTGGAACACGGCCTTGTCGATGCCCGTGTTGGCGACATCGCCGTCCAGGATCTCGCGCACGATGCTCAGCTGGCCGGGGTTGAGCGTGCGGTCGAACATCAGGCTGTTGAGGGTGCGCCCGCCGTAGAGCACCAGGCCGGCGGGGCTGTAGACCTTGCCGCCGAGCTCGTCGGCCCAGCCGATCTCGTTGCCCTGCGCGTCGTTGATGCGGATGCGCACGTTGAGCCAGCGGTCGCCGTCGATGATGTCGTTGCCGGCCTTGCCCTGCAGCACGTCGCTGCCGCCACCGCCCAGCAGGATGTCGGCCGCGGTGTCGAACATCGTGATGGCATTGCCGGCGGCATCGCGCTGCACGGCGGCTTCGTCGAACACCACCGCCGTGTGCTGCTTGCCCGCCACCTCGAAGCTCACGCGGCCCAGGTGCGCCACGAGATCCGACAGGCCGGCAATGCGCGCCACGCCTTCTTCCAGCAGCGCATTCGAATACGACTCGAAGGGCGAGCTGGGCGTGAACTGGGCGGCGGCCTGCGCGTTCTCGTCGTAGGCGCCGACCACCACGTTGCGCCCGGTCAGCACGTCGTCGTGCTTCCAGCCCGACAGGCCTTCCACCAGGTCGAAGCGGTCGCGCAGGATGTTCTCCTCCTGGTTCACGAAGATCGGGATGCCCAGGTCGGAGTTGGCGCCCTGCTCTTCGCCCTTGTGGATCGCCCAGTCGAAGCCGGCCATGCCGTTGTTGCGCTGGATGCCGAAGCCCTGGAACATGATGTCGTCGCCCGACTCCGCGTCGTAGTCGTTGTCGTTGCCGCGGCCGTTGAGCACATCGTGGCCGATGATCGGGCTGTTGAAGAACAGCTCCGAGTTCTCGCCGGCCAGGGTGTCGAAGCTGTCGCCGCCTTCCAGCCAGTCATCGCCCTCGTTGCCTGCGATGAAGCTGGCGCCGTCGCCGCCGCGCACGAAGTCGTTGTCGGCACCGGCGGAGATGGTCTTGCCGTCGACGCCGCCGTAGATGAAGTCCTGGCCGGTGCCGCCGAAGATCAGGTCCAGGCCGTTGCCGCTGTTGATGACGTCGTTGCCGGCGTCGCCGTGGATGACGTCGGCCGCGCCCGAATCGGTGCCCGAGTCGGTGATGATGTCGTCGCCGTCGCCGCCGAACAGGTGGTCGACGCCGAAGCCGCCTTCCAGCCGGTCGTTGCCGCCATCGCCCCACAGCGTGTCGTCGCCCTCGCCGCCGATCAGCGTGTTGTCCATGTCGTTGCCGCCGATCACTACGTGGTCGACACCGTCGTAGCGCAGCAGGTCGTCGATGCCGTCGCCGTTGGTGTCCTGGCGCACCACCATCGGGCTGAAGGCGGCCAGGATCGGATCGGTGTGGTTCGGGTCCGCCACCTTCTGGCGTGCCTGGTCGAGTTCCAGGATGTAGGCCGGCGTGAGGAACATCGAGCTGGGCAGGTGCGTGGCGTTGGCGTTGCCCAGGTCGGTGTTGCGCATCACCAGTTCGGCGAAGGAATCCGCCTCCAGCTGGTTGAGCAGGTTCATGCCCTGGGTACGGCTGAGGTAGTAGAAGCGGTCGCCGTCCTGCAGCCGTTCCATGTGCACTTCGAAGACGAAGTTGAAGGTGGTGCCCAGCAGGCCGCCGAAGGGCATCTTCTTCTCGGCCAGCCCGCCGATCCACAGGTCGACATCGTTCAACCCGCCGAGCGCGCCGCCGGCCCAGGCGCCGGTGGCGTTGAGGAAGTCCAGCCGGTCGGCCGGCGCCCCTTCGCCGCCCATCACCAGCAGCGTGGCCGCGTCGCGCTTGGCCTCCAGCGTGGTGGCGCCGGTGATGCTCGCGTGCGTGCCGTAGGCAGCGATGAAGTTGATGATCGAGGCCGGGTTCTTGATGGCCAGCGCAAAGTCGTACCAGCTGTCGTAGGGCTCCAGCGTGCTGTCGCTGGTCATCTCGTAGAACTGGCGGCGCGCCTCGTTGAGCGAGGGCACGCCGGTGTCGCGGCCGCGCGCGATGTTGATGGCGCCCAGGTCCAGCGGCAGGCCGACCAGGTTGTTGCGCAAGGCGCCGGTGAGGAATTCGTCGATCTCGTTGCCGACCTGGCGGCTCATGCCGCGCAGGATGGCACCGGCCGCTTCGTCGGGCGTGGGGCCGCTGCCGGCGAAAGCGATGGGGTTGAGGAAGGCGTCGATCAGGCCGATGTCGCTGGAGGTCTGGCCATCGGCGGCGAGGCGGTCCACCGTTTCGGTGAGCATCGAGTGGCCGAAGCGATACACCACGTTGGCGAATTCGGAAACGATGGCGGGGTCCAGATCGACCGTGTTGGAGAACACGAAGGGGTCCACGTCCGGCGACACCAGGCGCGCGAATTCCTCGAACACCAGGTGCTGGTAGACCATCTCGGTGCTGAAGCGGCCGGCCTGGAACAGGCGCTCGCCGTTCCACAGCAAGGCGGAGGTGTCGGTGGGCACGCTGTTGCCCTCGATCGGCGTGAGCAGCCATTCGTTGATGAAGGCGACGTTGCCGCTGCCCAGGATCTCTTCCTTGATCTGCTCGACGCGGTTGTTGTGCTCGCTGTGGAACACGTGATGCACGGCGGTGAGCCCGATGTTCTCGTTGCCGCGGCCGTCGCCCACGATGTAGTGCTTGTCCAGCAGTTCGTTGTCGTAGGTGGTGGCGATGCCGAACATGTTCAGCGGGATGGCGTTGCCGGTGTCGCTGTCGGCGTCTGCGGTGGTGACCACGCTGGGCGTGGCGGGGTTGCGGTCGTCATCGACCACGCCGGGCACGGCGTCGTGCGCGATGTCGTTCAGGAAGGCGCGGCCGGCGCCATAGGCCTGCGCCGCCGAGGCCGGCGCGGCCGCATCGCCCGCCACCAGCCCGTCGGGCGTGACGAGCTGGGCGTAGCCATTGGCGCCGGGCTGGAAGTTGCCGTACAGGTCGGTCGCCACCAGCGGCACGCGCAGCACGTCCATGTCGGTCAGTTCGATGCCGAGCATCTCGCGCGCCTGCGCCTTGATGTCGGCCCAGGTCGGCGGGCCGCCGTTCTGGCCTTCGAGCATGTGGCCGGTGGCCACGGTCTTCATCGCGCCGTTGACTTCCACGCGGATGTATTCGCGCAGGAAGACCTGGTGCGACTCGTGCGAGGTGTAGACCTGGTTCAGGTCGATGAAGGGCGTGGTCTCGTTGGTGTGGTCGCGCACGTCGTCGGCCGTGCCCATGAGGCCGTCGGCGCCCGGCTGGTTGGTGGCGCGGGTGAGCACCATGAAGTTGGTCGGGCTGCCGGGCACGTAGAGCGGATCGTCCGGCTGCAGCGGGATGTAGACGGTGCCGCTGCTGCCCTTGGAGATCAGGTCCAGCCCGTGGTCGAAGAACTGGCCGAACAGCGTGAGAAAACTGTTGAAGGGCGCGGTGTCGCCCAGGTCGGGCATGACGTTGGGGATGAACAGCGAGCTGTCGTTGACGTCGAAGTCCAGCCCCATCTCCTCCGGCAACGCCTCGAAGGTGGCGGCGGTGCTGTCGGCCAGCGCCTGCGCGGCGGCGAGCGCGCCGTCGCCCGCCTGGGCGGCGGCCTGCGCGGTCTCCAGCGCGGCGAGCGCCGTGGCGGCAGCGGCTTCGGAGGCATCGGCCACGGCGTCGAGTTCGGTCGCGGTCTGCTGGGCGGCGGCGGCATCCACGTCGGTCTGGTCCAGCGCGGCCTGCGCCTCGGTCACTGCAGCCTGCGCAGCGGCGAGCTCGGCTTCGGCGAGGGTCTCGGCTGCGGCGGCGTTGCCCAGTGCGGTGAGGGCGGCGGTGGTCGCGGCCTGCGCGGCCTGCAGCAGGGCGAGCGAGGCGCTGGCGTCCTGCGACGCATCCTCCAGCAGCGCGGAGGCATTGGCGCGCAGGGCGGTGACCAGTTCTTCCGCCGCCTCGAGCTGGGCGACCAGGGCCTGCTGGGCTTCGACATCCGCCGCCGGCGCGCCGGTGTTCACCAGGTTCGTCAGCGCCGCGCGTGCCGCCGTGAGGGACGACGAAGCCGCCGCCAGCAACACGCTGGCGGTGTTGAAGTTGCCCTGCGCCGTGGTCTGTACCGCGAGATCGGCGTTGTACTGGGCTGCGGCGAGGGTCTGGGCGGCCTGCGCCTGCTGGAATTGCACCGAGGCGGCGCTGGTCGCGACGTCCGCGGCCGCTTCGGCCGCGATCGCGTCGGTCAGGCGTTGCTGCGCCGATTCGAGGGTGGTGGTGGCGCCGTCGTTGGCGGCATCGGCAACGGCCTGCGCCTGGGTGGCGGCAGCGCGATCGGCCAGGGCGATCTGGGCCGCAGCGTCGTAGGCGGCCTGCAGCGGAGCGATCTCGGCGCCGCCTGCGATGGCGTCCTGCAAGGCCTGCAACGCCGCGGCGGCCTCCTGCGCGGCCTGCCGGGCCGAGGAAAAGGTGGCGGCGTCCGCATACGGGTCGGACGAACCCAGCGCCGTGAAGGCGGCGACCAGCGCCGCCGGGTTGTCGGCGGTCTGCTGCGAGATCAGGTTGCTGATGGTGCGCGGCTGCGAGTCGTACACGCTGCCCTCGGTCTGCGTGTAGGAGGTCGATTCGCCGGTGCGCGGGTTGAGTTCGGCGGGCCTGAACTCGGGCGTCAGCAGGCGCGGCATGACCTGGTCGGACGAGCCGTACTCGGGGTGAACCAGGTTGTTGTACTGGCCGCTGACGGTGCGCAGACCGTAGGGCAGCAGGTTGTTGATCGGGTTGCCGTTCTCGTCGGTCAACTGGGTGTAGTTGGAATCGACATGCCGCTCGGCGATCTTGATGTTCGACAGGATGCGTGTGATGTCGTCCAGATTCAGGTGCAGGGACATGGTGGCTCCTCGGAAGTGGTCGGTGTAGGGCGGCGACTCTTTGTGTCTTTTTGTTTCGCCTTGTGACCGATTCTGAGAAGCAAGGGTGCAGCCCAGCAATCCCTTGATTTCTTACCTTGCAGCGCTCCTCTTCCGGGAGGAGAAATGCGATTGACTACCTTTGTATTAAATGTTTTCCGGTTGGTGTGCCCGCCGGTTTGAGTGCCGAAACTGGGTAGTTTTTTTATGAAACTACTGTTTCTTTATGTAACTTATGGTTGACCGCTGCCGCTGGCGGAAAGCAGAACGACCTCGGGCGCGCTGGCGCGCCCGAGGTCGTTCGTGGCGAAGTCTCTGTGCTGCGCCGCGGCTATTGCGCGCCCTGCTCGCCCGTCGCGCGAATCTCCACGCGGCGGTCCGGCTGCAGGCAGGCGATGAGCGCGGTACGGGTCTTGGCGCCCTGGGCCCGGCAATCGGCTTCCGTCACCTTCAGGTTGGTCTCGCCCCGGCCCTCGGCCTGGATCACGCCGGCCGGCACGCCGACGCTGACCATGTGGTCGCGCACCGCATTGGCCCGCGCCACCGACAGGCGCTGGTTGTATTCGGTGCTGCCCAGCGGATCGGTGTAGCCGACGATCGAGACGGTGCGCAGCCGGAAGTTGCCGGTCCTGAGCTGCTGCAGCGCATCGTCGATGCGGGTGCGGCCGGTCGGTGTGAGCACCGCCTTGTCGAACGCGAAGGTGCCATCGGCAGCGATCGCGAAGTCACGCGTGGGGGGTGGCGGCGGCGCAGCCGGTGCCATCGGCGGTGGTGGCGGTGCCGCGGCGACCGCCACGGTCGGCACGCGGCCGAGCGGAATCTGCAGGCCGACGGTGAACATCCATTCGTCCAGGTGCCCGGCCTTGTTGATGACGGTGTTGTTGCTGCCGTTGTCGTCGTAGCGATAGCGGGCGTCGGCCACCAGGCGGCCCCAGCTGGCAAAGGGCCAGACGATGCCCACGCCGGCGTTGGCCATGAAGCTGGTCTTGTTGTCGCTGCCCGTCGGCGTGTCGATCTTGTCGTTGATGGCGCCGATGCCGCCCACCAGGTAGGGCTGCACGCTGCCGATGCCCCATGCGCGCTGCCCGGTGCGACCGAGGAAGAACCACTGCGCATCGAGCGAGCCGCTCCAGTTCTTGTAGGTGCCGGGCAGGTCCCACTTGCCATCGAGCTCTTCGTACTGGCCGCGCAGCTCGATGTTCCAGTTCGGGCTGATCGGCTTGCCGATGGCCAGCCCGCCACCCCAGCCATCGTCGGCCCTGCGCGCGCTGTCGGGGTTCGTGTACGTCCCGTAGGGTGTGATGTACCAGCGATCATCGAAGTACTGGTCGGCCGCATAGCTGGACTGCGCGAAGCAGGCGGCATACGGAAGAGCAAGTACACAGCAGGCAGCAAGAGCACGTCGGTCAAGCATAAAAGCCTCGCAAAGTTGAGTTGATGAACACCTCAGCCGAGCGGCCATTGAAGCCGAAAAAAAAATGCAGCCAAGCCCTTGTCGGATGCACACGTAACAGCGTGCGTCGTCCGCTCAGGTGACGGGGCGACCTGCTGTTTCACAATTTTCAACAATTGAACCGGGCAGTGGCGGGCGGGCAACGTGCGCCCCGAGCGGCGCAGCGACACCAGCGCCAGCCTTCGAACAGGCCGAACCGCTAAACTTCCCCACGCCCAGCGAGGCCGTCGCGGCAAGCGAACATCCTGCGCTCGGCCACAACGATTCACTCGGGAGGACGCACCTTCAATGTCACATGTTCCGGCCATTCCCGGCTTTGACGACGGTGCGGTCTTCCGCTCCCTGTTCACCGCCTACCCCGACGCCCTGCTGCTGGTCGACCTCCAGGGCCGCATCGTGCTGGCCAATCCGAGCACCAGCGCGCTGCTCGGCTACCCGCTCGAGGAACTGGTCGGCCGCTCGGTCGACGATCTGGTGCCCGACGCGATCCGCCCGCAACACGCCGCCTACCGCAACGCCTACGCCAGCAGCCCGCGCAGCCGCCCGATGGGCACGCAGATGGAACTGGTGGCGCGGCGCCGCGACGGCAGCGAGGTCATGGTGGAGATCGCCCTCAGCCCCCTGCAGGACCAGGGCCTGCCCTATGTGGTGGCCGCCATCCGCGGCATCGGCGACTACCCCCGCGTGAAGCGGGCGCTGCAGCGCGCGCGCTACGCCGAATTCCTGGCCCAGTTCGGGCGCGCCGCCGTCGACGCACGCGACCGCCAGCCGCTGCTGGACCTGGCGCCCAGCCTGGCGGCCGAGGCGCTGCAGATCGAGATGGCCAAGATCGTGCTGCTGGAACCCGGCGGCACCACCTTGCGCATCCTGGCTGGCGTCGGCCTGCTGCCAAATGAATCCATTGGCGGCGTGATCGCGCGCGAGCCGAGGTCCCCGTTCGATCATGTGCTGACCGAGGGCCGCAGCGTGGTCGTCGACGACTATGCGAAGGAGGCACGCCTGCGCATCCCCCAGCAGTACCTCGATGCCGGCCTGGTGTGCGAGATCTCCGTGCCCTTGTCCGACCGCGGCCGCACCATCGGCGCCATGGCCGTGTACTCGCGCACGCCCCAGCGCTTCGGCGGCGACGAGATGCGCTTTCTCGAATCGCTGTCCAGCCTGCTGGCCACGGTGCTGCAACGCAGCAGCAGCGAAGAAGCGCTGGGCCATGCCCAGCGGCTCAAGACCGTCGGCCAATTGACCGGCGGCGTGGCGCACGACTTCAACAACCTGCTGATGGTGATCTCGGGCAACCTGCAGGTGCTGCAGGACGCGCCGGCCTGCGCGCGCGACCCCTTCGTGCAGCAACTGGTCGGCGCCGCCGCGCGCGCCACGCGCCGCGGCGCCGAACTCACTGGCAAGCTGCTGGCTTTCTCGCGCCGCCAAGTGCTGGCGCCCACCGTGGTCGAGGTGCCGGCGCTGATGCGCTCGCTGACCGACATGCTGCGCCGCACGGTCGACCAGCGCATCGCCATCGATCTCGACACCCAGCCGGCGTACTGCCTGGCCGACCCGATCCAGTTGGAGACGGCGCTGCTCAACGTGGCGATCAATGCGCGCGATGCGATGCCGCAGGGCGGCCGGCTCCGGCTGACCGTGCGCGCCACGGAGCTGCTGCCGCCGGATGTCGAGACCGACGACCAGGAACTGCCGCCGCCGCACGGCTACGTGGCCATCTCGGTCTCGGACAACGGCAGCGGCATGAGCGACGACGTGCGCCGGCGCGCCTTCGAACCCTTCTTCACCACCAAGGAGCCGGGCCGCGGCACCGGCCTGGGGCTGTCCACCGCCTACGGCTTCGTGCGCCAGTCGAAGGGCGCGATCGACCTGCGCAGCAAGGTCGGGGCGGGCTCGCTCGTCACCTTGTACCTGCCGCGCGTGGAACCAGAAGCCGATACCGATACAGACGCCCGGGCCGGCGCAGCATCGGAATCGGCCAGCATCGGCACTGAAGTCAGTGCCAACCTCAGCGCGCCCATCGGCGCCTCGCGCATTCCGGCCCGTTTGCGGGTGCTGCTGGTGGAAGACGACGCCGAAGTGCGCAGCGTGACCGAGAAGCTGCTGGCATCGCTCAACTGCGAGGTGATGGCCTGCGACAGCGCCGAGCGTGCGCTGGAAATGATCAAGACAGCGCCGGCGCCCGCCTTGTTGCTGAGCGACATCGCACTGGGCACCGGCATGCAGGGCACCGAACTGGCCGACGCCGTGCGCCGCGTGCAGCCCCGGCTGCCGATCCTGCTGATGTCCGGCTTCTCGAGCGACCTGCTCAGCGAGCGGCCCGCACATGCCTATGCACTGCTGCCCAAGCCGTATTCGCGCGCCGAACTCGAGGCCAGCCTCGCGAAGGTGCTGGAGGCGCCCTAGCAATCTGCAAGTAAACGAACGATCCTGGCCAACCCCCGGAAAAATGGGCTATAATCGATGGATTGCCTGATTGCAGCAATGTAATTCAGGGGCTCTTAGCTCAGTTGGTAGAGCAGCGGACTCTTAATCCGTAGGTCGAGTGTTCGAGTCACTCAGGGCCCACCACCAACACCCGAAAGCCAGTTACCTCCCCGGTAACTGGCTTTTTTACTGGCCCGACGGATCGAGCGTGGCGCAGAATCAACACCCCGAGGCCAGGCTGAACAAAGCCCCAACAGGCGCCCGGAGGGCTTAGGCTATCCTTTGGACGCGTTCGCCCCACAATTCGTGGAACAAAACGGTTACTCCTGCGGCAATTCGGCGCCGGTTTTGCGGTTGTAATGCCAAATGCTACGCAGAACTGTTGTGGCTCCACGATTTACAGGGCCGAACCGATCAGCGATGATCATGAATCAATTTGTGACACTGTTTACTGATTCTGAATGGCTGCCGCCGAACCTCTCCTCAAGGAATCATCGCCCGTCGCGCTGCCTGGCCTGGCGCGCGCGCTGATTTCTGCTGGAAAGCTGCAGGCCAAGCTGGCGGAAGAGATTTACCGCAAATCGATTAGCGCTCGCACCAGTTTCATCGCCGAGCTGACGGGCAACGGCGCCGTGTCCCCGGCCGACCTGGCGCACACCATGTCGAGCGCCTTTGGCGCGCCGCTGCTCGACCTCGACGCCATCGACGCGCCGCGCCTGCCCAAGGACCTGCTCGATCCCAAGCTGTGCAACGCCTACAAGATCGTGGTGCTGGGCAAGCGCCAGAACCGCCTGATCGTGGCCACGGCCGACCCGGCCGACCAGCAGGTGGCCGACAAGGTGAAGTTCGCCTCGCAGATGGGGGTCGACTGGGTCATCGTCGAATACGACAAGCTGTCGCGCATGCTCGAGGCGGCCGCCGTCAGCGCCAGCGAGACCATCGACAGCATCGTTGGCGCGGAGTTCGAGTTCGATGACGCGACGAGCGACGTCTCGGTCGACGCGAACGAGCAGGCGATCGCCGAGGTGGAAGACGCGCCGGTGGTGCGCTTCCTGCACAAGATGCTGCTCGACGCGTTCAGCATGCGGGCCTCGGACATTCACTTCGAGCCCTACGAACACCAGTACCGCGTGCGTTTTCGGGTCGACGGCGAGTTGCGCGAGATCGCCACGCCGCCGATCGTCATCAAGGACAAGCTGGCCTCGCGCATCAAGGTGATTTCGCGGCTGGACATCTCCGAGAAGCGCATTCCGCAAGACGGCCGCATGAAGCTCAAGATCGGCCCGGACCGGGTGATCGACTTCCGCGTCAGCACGCTGCCCACGCTGTTCGGCGAGAAGATCGTGATCCGTATCCTGGATCCGAGCAGCGCCCGCCTGGGCATCGACGCGCTGGGCTACGACGCGCAGGAAAAGGAACGCCTGCTCGAAGCCATTGGCCGCCCGTACGGCATGGTGCTGGTGACGGGCCCGACCGGTTCGGGCAAGACGGTGTCGCTCTACACCTGCCTGAACCTGCTGAACAAGCCGGGCGTGAACATCGCCACGGCGGAAGACCCGTCGGAAATCAACCTGCCGGGCGTCAACCAGGTCAACGTCAACGACAAGGCGGGCCTGACCTTCGCCGCCGCGTTGCGCGCCTTCCTGCGCCAGGATCCGGACATCATCATGGTCGGCGAAATCCGCGACCTGGAAACGGCCGACATCTCGATCAAGGCCGCGCAGACCGGCCACCTGGTGCTGTCGACGCTGCACACCAACGACGCGCCGACCACGCTGACGCGGATGCGCAACATGGGCATCGCGCCCTTCAACATCGCCTCCAGCGTGATCCTGATCACCGCCCAGCGCCTGGCGCGCCGGCTGTGCGCGGTGTGCCGTGAAGTGCACGACATTCCGCGCCAGGCCTTGCTCGACGCCGGCTTCAAGGAGCACGACCTCGACGGTTCCTGGAAGCCCTATCGCGCTGTCGGCTGCGCTTCGTGCAACGGCGGCTACAAGGGTCGGGTCGGCATCTACCAGGTGATGCCGATCAGCGAGAAGATCCAGGAGATCATTCTTCGCGACGGCAACGCGCCAGAAATCGCGCGGCAGGCCGAAGCCGATGGGGTGCGTTCACTGCGCCAATCGGGTCTGCAAAAAGTCATGCAGGGACTGACATCACTTGAAGAAGTGGTGGCGGTCACCAACGAATAAAACACGGCGCACCGGAGTTCCCCCCAATGGCCACCGCAGCACAATCACGCGCGTCTCGCGACCACAAGGAAACCGTCTTCGAATGGGAGGGCAAGGATCGCAACGGCAAACTCGTGCGCGGCGAATTGCGGGCCTCCGGCGAGAACCAGGTGATTGCCTCGCTGCGCCGCCAGGGCGTGCTGGCCACCAAGGTCAAGAAGCGCAAGACGCGCGGCGGCAAGTCGATCAAGCCCAAGGACATCGCGATCTTCACGCGCCAGTTGGCCACCATGATGAAGGCCGGCGTGCCGCTGCTGCAGGCCTTCGACATCGTCGGGCGCGGCAACGCCAATGCCAGCGTGACCAAGCTGCTGGCCGACATCCGCACCGACGTGGAAACCGGCACCTCGCTGTCGGCGGCCTTCCGCAAGTTCCCCAAGTATTTCGACAGCCTCTACTGCAACCTGGTCGAGGCAGGCGAAGCCGCCGGTATCCTGGAAGACCTGCTGGACCGTCTGGCCACCTACATGGAGAAGACCGAGGCGATCAAGTCCAAGATCAAGTCGGCGCTGATGTACCCGACCTCGGTGGTGGTGGTCGCCTTCGTGGTGGTGGCCATCATCATGATCTTCGTGATCCCGGCCTTCAAGCAGGTGTTCAGCTCCTTCGGCGCCGACCTGCCCGCGCCCACGCTGTTCGTGATGGGCATGAGCGAGATCTTCGTCGCCTACTGGTGGCTGATCTTCGGCGTGGTCGGCGGCGGCGTCTACTTCTTCATGCAGGCCTGGAAACGCAATGAACGCGTGCAGCAGTTCATGGACCGCCTGCTCTTGAAGCTGCCGATCTTCGGCGCGCTGATCGACAAGTCGTGCATCGCCCGCTGGACGCGCACGCTGGCCACCATGTTCGCCGCCGGCGTGCCGCTGGTCGAGGCACTCGACTCGGTGGGCGGGGCCTCGGGCAATTCGGTCTACGCCAACGCCACCACCAAGATCCAGCAGGAAGTCTCCACCGGCACCAGCCTCACCTCGGCCATGACCAACGCCAACCTGTTCCCCTCGATGGTGCTGCAGATGACGGCGATCGGCGAGGAATCGGGCTCGATCGACCACATGCTGGGCAAGGCGGCCGACTTCTACGAAGCCGAGGTCGACGACATGGTCGCCGGCCTGTCCAGCCTGATGGAGCCGATCATCATCGTCTTCCTGGGCGTGATCATTGGCGGCATCGTGGTCTCGATGTACCTCCCCATCTTCAAGCTCGGCCAGGTCGTCTGATGTTCGTGTCCCAGGGGTTCGACGCCGCGCTGGCCGGCGTCTTCGGCCTGTTGGTCGGCAGTTTTCTCAACGTCGTGATCTACCGCTTGCCGAAGATGATGGAGCGGCAATGGGCGGCAGAACTGGCTGAAGCGAACGCAGAGGCCAACGCCGCGGCCAACATGAACGGTGGCAACAGCGCGGTACTGACCGCGCAGGCCGCCGAGCCGTTCAACCTGATGGTGCCGCGCTCGCGCTGCGGGGCCTGCGGCCACGTGATCCGCTGGTACGAGAACATACCGCTCTTGAGCTACCTGTTCCTGCGCGGCAAGTGCTCGGCGTGCAAGACCCCCATCAGCCTGCGCTACCCCTTGGTCGAACTGGCCACCGGCCTGCTGTTCGCCTGGTGCGCCTGGCGCTGGCCCGGGCAATGGACGGCGCTGGCCTGGTGCGGCTTCTCGGCGGCGCTGGTGAGCCTGGCGCTGATCGACTGGGACACCACGCTGCTGCCCGACGACATCACCCTGCCCCTGCTGTGGGCCGGCCTGCTGGCCGCCTCGGTGCGGTTGATCGATGTCTCGCTGGCCGACGCCGTCTGGGGCGCCGCTGCGGGCTACGTCTCGCTGTGGGCGGTGTACTGGCTGTTCAAGCTGACCACCGGCAAGGAAGGCATGGGCTTCGGCGACTTCAAGCTCTTCGCCGCCCTGGGTGCCTGGTTCGGCTGGCAGGCGCTGGTGCCGATCATCCTGATGTCGTCGGTCATCGGCATCGTGGTGGCGGTGGTGCTGAAGTTCGCCAGCGGCCTGCGCGAAGGCGGCTACGTGCCCTTCGGGCCCTTCCTGGCCGGCGCCGGGCTGACCGCCATGGTGTTCGGGCCGGGCGCCATCCTGCGCAGCGTCGGTCTCTGAGCGGGGGCCTGACAACGCCATGCGCCCCCTTCGCGTCGGCCTGACAGGCGGCATCGGCAGCGGCAAGAGCACCGTGGCGGGCCTGCTGGTGACGCACGGCGCCACCCTGATCGACACCGACGCCCTCGCGCGCGGCCTCACCTTGCCCGGCGGCGGCGCCATCGAGGCCATTGCCACGGCCTTTGGCGCCGACATGATCGACGCCACCGGCGCCATGGACCGCGCCCGCATGCGCGAGCTGGTGTTCCAGGACAGCGGTGCCAAGCGCCGGCTCGAGGCCATCCTGCACCCGCTGATCGGCCAGGCCTGCGAGCAGCAGGCGGCCGCGGCCAGCGGGCCGGTGCTGGTGTTCGATGTGCCGCTGCTGGTGGAATCGAAGCGCTGGCGCGCCCTGGTCGACCGCGTGCTGGTGGTCGACGCGAGCGAGGAAACCCAGGTCCGGCGCGTGGTCGAGCGCTCCGGCTGGAGCGAGGAAGCGGTGCGCGCCGTGATCGCCCAGCAGGCGCCACGCGCGCTGCGGCGTGCGGCGGCCGACGCCGTGATCTGCAACCAGATGCTTTCGCTGGCCGAACTCGCCGCCGAAGTGAGCGCTCTGTGGCACAGTTGGCCCCCATTCCGGGCCGCCAACGCCTAAACCGAACTTGTCGAAAACTTCAAGAGAAAGTGTCTTGAAGCTATGATGAATGTGACTGGAACCCCACACGCGTGATCCTCTACGAGTACCCCTTCAACGAGCGCATTCGGACCTACCTGCGGCTGGAACACCTGTTCCGCCGTCTTGGCGAACTGGTGCCTGCCGATTCGGCACTCTCGCACCACTACGCCCTGATCACGATCTTCGAGATCATGGACGTGGCCGCGCGGGCGGACCTCAAGGCCGACGTGCTGCGCGACCTGGACAAGCACAAGGCCGTTTTCAACGGCTACCGCGGCAACCCCGCGATTTCCGAGGACGTGCTCAACCAGGTCATCGGGCAACTCGAACGCAACTTCGCCACGCTCAATTCCATTCCCGGCAAGGCCGGCCAGGCGCTGACCGACAACGAGTGGCTGATGAGCATCCGCAGCCGCGCCAGCATTCCGGGCGGCACCTGCGAATTCGACCTGCCGGCCTACTACGCCTGGCAGCATCGCACGCCCGCGCAGCGCCGGGGCGACATCGAGCGCTGGGCCACCACGCTGGCGCCGCTGGCCGAATCGATCTACCTGCTACTCAAGCTGCTGCGCGATTCCGACGTGCCCTACAAGGTGATGGCCAGCAACGGCCAGTTCCAGCAGAACCTGCCGCAGGGCCGCAGCTTCCAGTTGCTGCGCCTGCGCATCGACCCGAACATGGAATTGATTCCCGAGATCAGCGGCAACCGCCTGATGGTTTCGGTGCGGCTGATGAAGCATGCGGCCGACGACCGCCTGCACCAGAGCGTCGCCGACACCGCCCTTGAATTGACCCTTTGCGCGTGAGGAAGGCGTGTCAGAGATGAGTGAGGCGAAAGATTTCCCGGTGCGCATCGTGCGCTGCCCCGCCTGCGGGCAAGACAGCCGCTACGCACCCGACAACCCCTACCGTCCCTTCTGCAGCGCACGCTGCAAGGGCGTCGACCTGGGCGCCTGGGCGAGCGAGGAATTCGCGGTGCCGGCCGAGGCACCGCCAGACGACGCGCCCTTTGGCGATCCGCGCCTGCAGTAGGCCGGGCCGATCTCGCTCAGGGCGCCAGCGGCGCCGGCGGCGGCAGGCCGCGCTCTTCGGAGAGCCAGGCCAGCACGGGCATGGCGCCGGGCAGCACCGGCGTCACCTCCAGCGGCAATTGCTGCCAGCACATGCGCTGGCCTTCGCGCATCTCGAAGTCGCCCGACCATTGCGTGACCTTGCACCAGTGCAGGCGCACCAGCGCGTGCGGGTAATCGTGTTCCGTGACCTTCCAGGCCTGGGCCGCGGCGATCTCGATGCCCAGCTCCTCGATCAGTTCGCGCCGCAGCGCCTGCTCGACCGTTTCACCCGCCTCGATCTTGCCGCCCGGAAATTCCCAGTAGCCGGCGTAGGCCTTGCCTTCGGGGCGGGTCGACAGCAGCAAGGCGCCGTCGGCGCGAATCAGCACGCCCACCGCCACTTCGGTGTGCTGGCGCACGGCAGCGTTCTGGCTCACGCCTGGCGCCCGGCGTAGTCGCGGGCAAACTGGTAGGCCACGCGCCCGCTGCGCGAGCCGCGCTCCAGCGCCCAGACCAGGGCCTCGGGCCGCGCCGCCTCGATCGCCGCGTCGGCGACGCCAAAGGACGACAGCCATTGGGCGACGATGCTGAGGTATTCGTTCTGGCTGAACGGGTAGAAGCTGACCCACAGGCCGAAGCGCTCCGACAGCGAAATCTTCTCCTCGATCACCTCGCCCGGGTGCACTTCGCCGTCCTCCGTGTGCGTGTACGAGAGGTTGTCCTTCATGTACTCGGGCAGCAGGTGGCGGCGATTGCTGGTTGCGTAGATCAGCACGTTGGGCGTGGCCGCGGCAATCGAACCATCGAGGATCGACTTGAGCGCCTTGTAGCCCGGCTCGCCCTCGTCGAAGCTCAGGTCGTCGCTGAAGACGATGAACTTCTCCGGGCGCTGCGACACCACCTCGACGATGTCGGGCAGGTCGGTCAATTCGGCCTTGTCGACCTCGATCAGGCGCAGGCCCTGGTCGGCATAGGCCTGCAGGCAGGCGCGGATGAGCGAGGACTTGCCGGTACCGCGCGCCCCCGTCAGCAGCACGTTGTTGGCCGGCTTGCCTTCGACGAACTGGCGCGTGTTGCGCTCGATCTTTTCCTTCTGGACATCGATTTCCTTGAGCGAATCGAGCGCCATCCCGGCGACGTGGCGCACCGGCTCGAGCACGCCGTGGCCCGAACTGCGGCGGCGGTAGCGCCAGGCAATCGAGGCGCTCCAGTCGGCGGGCGCTGCCAGTGGCTGCGGCAGGATCGATTCGATGCGCGCGATCAGCTTTTCCGCACGTTCGATCAGGTGTTCGAATTTTTCGTTCATGTCGGTCAAGGGGCACGGGGCCCGCAATCTTCAGGCGCAGCGTGCCGCTTCAGCTTCTGTAGTCGGCGTTGATCGAGACGTAGTCGTGGCTCAGGTCACAGGTCCACACCGTGTCGGCCGCGTCGCCGCGCCCGAGCACCACGCGCACCGTGATCTCGCTTTGCTGCATCACGCGCTGGCCATCGGCTTCCTGGTAGGACGGGTTGCGCCCGCCCTTGACGGCCACGTGCACGTCATCGAGGTACAGGTCGATGCCGGTCTGGTCCAGGTCGGCAATGCCGGCATAGCCGACCGCTGCCAGGATGCGCCCCAGGTTCGGGTCGCTGGCGAAGAAGGCGGTCTTGACCAGCGGCGAATGCGCGATGGCGTAGGCCACCTGGCGGCATTCGTCGGCCGTGCGGCCGCCCTCGACGCGCACCGTGATGAACTTGGTGGCGCCCTCGCCGTCGCGCACGATGGCCTGCGCCAACTTGCGCGCCACCTCGGTCATGGCGCTCAGCAGCGCCTGGCCGTCGGCCGAGTCGAGCGTGGTGATCTCGGCGTTGCCCGCCTTCTGCGTGGCGATGACGACGAACGAATCGTTGGTCGAGGTGTCGCCGTCGATCGTGACGCGATTGAACGATGCCTCGGCCAGCTGGCGCGCCAGCGGTGCCAGCAGCGCCGGCGCGATGCAGGCGTCGGTCGCCAGGAAGCCCAGCATGGTCGCCATGTTCGGGCGGATCATGCCGGCGCCCTTGCTGATGCCGGTGACGGTGACCGTCTTGCCGCCCACCTGCGCGCGCTGGCTGAAGGCCTTGGGCACGGTGTCGGTGGTCATGATGCCTTCGGCCGCCTTGCCCCAGTGCGCGTCCGAGGCGTCGGCCAGCGCCGCCGGCAGGCCGGCCTGGATGCGCTCGACCGGCAAGGGCTCCATGATCACGCCGGTGGAAAAGGGCAGCACCTGCTCGGGCACGATGTTCAGCGCCTGCGCCAGCGCCACGCAGGTCGAGCGGGCGCGGGCCAGGCCGTCCTGCCCGGTGCCGGCGTTGGCGTTGCCGGTGTTGATCACCATGGCGCGGATGCCGTAGTTGCTCTGCAGATGGTCGCGGCACAGTTGGACCGGCGCGGCGCAGAAGCGGTTCTGCGTGAAGACGCCACCGACGGCGCTGCCTTCGTCCAGCAGGAAAACGGTCAGGTCCTTGCGGTTGGCCTTGCGCACGCCGGCCTCGGCCACGCCGATGCGCACGCCGGGCACGGGGAACAGGGCAGCCGCGTCAGGCGCGGTCAGGTTGACGGGCATGGTGTTCTCCGATCAGCTCAGCTTGCCGTGGCACTGCTTGAATTTCTTGCCGCTGCCGCACGGGCACGGGTCGTTGCGCCCGACGCGGCCAAAGGCGCCGCCTGCGGCCGCGCCCAGGCCGCCGACGGCAGCGCGGCGAATGCTCTCTTCATCGACGCGCACCTCGGGCTCGCCGGTTTCAGTGGGTGCGGTGTAGGTGATGTTGGAGATCGCCTCGGCGCGGCTTTCCAGCGCCTCGGCCGCATCCTCGAGCTGTTCGCTCGATTGCACGCGCACCGTCATCAGCTGGCGCGTCACTTCGTTCTTCACCGAGTCGAGCAGCTGGCCGAAGAGCTCGAAGGCCTCGCGCTTGTATTCCTGCTTGGGCTGCTTCTGCGCATAGCCGCGCAGGTGAATGCCCTGGCGCAGGTAGTCGAGCGAAGCCAGGTGCTCGCGCCAGTGCGTGTCGATGCTCTGCAGCAGCACCATGCGCTCGAACTGGGTGAAGTTCTCGGGGCCGATCAGCGCCACCTTGGCGTCGAAGGCGGCGTTGGCGGCGTCGACCACCTTCTCCACGATGTCCTCGTCGGAAATCGCGGTGGCCGCTTCCACCTGCTCGCGCAGCGGCAGGTCGATGCCCCAGTCGGTGAACAGCGTCTTCTGCAAGCCGTCCAGGTCCCATTGCTCCTCGACCGATTCGGCCGGCACGAACTGGCGCGTGAGGTCCATGAAGCAGCCTTCGCGCAGCGCCGCGATCTGGGCCGAAAGGTCCATCGCGTCGAGGATGTCGTTGCGCTGCTGGTAGATCACCTTGCGCTGGTCGTTCGACACGTCGTCGTATTCGAGCAGCTGCTTGCGCACGTCGAAGTTGCGCGCTTCGACCTTGCGCTGTGCGCTTTCGATGCTGCGCGTCACGATGCCCGCCTCGATCGCCTCGCCCTCGGGCATCTTCAGGCGGTCCATGATCGCCTTCACGCGGTCGCCCGCGAAGATGCGCATCAGCGGATCGTCCAGGCTCAGGTAGAAGCGCGAGGAACCGTTGTCGCCCTGGCGGCCCGAGCGGCCGCGCAGCTGGTTGTCGATGCGGCGCGACTCGTGGCGCTCGGTAGCGATGATGCGCAGGCCGCCCTGCGCGGTGACCAGGTCGTGCTCGGCCTGCCAGTTGGCGCGCAGGCGCTCGGCTTCGGCCTGGCGCGCCGCATCGTCCAGCGATTCGTCGCGGTCCAGCGCCTCGATCATCTTCTCGACATTGCCGCCCAGCACGATGTCGGTACCGCGACCGGCCATGTTGGTGGCGATGGTGATCATCTTCGGGCGGCCCGCCTGCACGATGATGTCGGCCTCGCGCTCGTGCTGCTTGGCGTTGAGCACCTGGTGCGGCAGCCCGGCCTTGGTGAGCAGCTCGGAGATGATTTCCGAGTTCTCGATCGACGAAGTGCCCACCAGCACCGGCTGGCCGCGCCCGTGGCATTCGCGGATGTCCTCGATCGCCGCGGCGTATTTTTCGGGCGTGGTCTTGTAGACGCGGTCGAGCTGGTCGTCGCGCCGGCTCGGGCGGTTCGGCGGCACGATGACTGTTTCCAGGCCGTAGATTTCCTGGAACTCGTAGGCCTCGGTGTCGGCCGTGCCGGTCATGCCCGACAGCTTGGCGTACAGGCGGAAGTAGTTCTGGAAGGTGATCGAGGCCAGCGTCTGGTTCTCGGCCTGGATCTGCACGCCTTCCTTGGCCTCCACCGCCTGGTGCAGGCCGTCGCTCCAGCGGCGCCCGCTCATCAGGCGGCCGGTGAATTCGTCGACGATCACCACCTCGCCCTGCTGGATCACGTAGTGCTGGTCGCGGTGATAGAGGTGATGCGCGCGCAAGGCGGCATTCAGGTGGTGCATCAAGGTGATGTTGGCCGGGTCGTACAGCGACGCGCCGTCGGGCAGCAGGCCCACGCGCGCCAGCACTTCCTCGGCCTTCTCGTGGCCGGCCTCGGTCAGGAACACCTGGTGCGTCTTCTCGTCGACGGTGAAGTCGCCCGCCTTGATCACGCCCTCGCCGGTGCGGATGTCTTCCTCGCCTTCCTGGCGCGTCAACATGGGCACCACCTTGTCGATCGCCAGGTACATGGCGGTGTGGTCTTCGGCCTGGCCGCTGATGATCAGCGGCGTGCGCGCCTCGTCGATCAGGATCGAGTCCACCTCGTCGACGATGGCGTAGTTCAGGTGGCGCTGCACGCGGTCCTGGCCTTCGTAGACCATGTTGTCGCGCAGGTAGTCGAAACCGTATTCGTTGTTGGTGCCGTAGGTGATGTCGGCGCCGTAGGCGGCCTGCTTTTCCTCGCGCGGCATGTTGGGCAGGTTGATGCCCACCGTCAGCCCCAGGAAGTTGTACAGGCGGCCCATCCAGGTGGCGTCGCGGCTGGCGAGGTAGTCGTTCACCGTCACCACGTGCACACCCTTGCCGGACAGGGCGTTCAGATAGACCGGCAAGGTCGCTGTCAGCGTCTTGCCTTCGCCGGTGCGCATTTCGGCGATCTTGCCGTTGTGCAGCGCCATGCCGCCGAGCATCTGTACGTCGAAATGACGCATCTTCATGATGCGCTTGGAACCCTCGCGCACGGTGGCGAAGGCCTCGGGCAGCAGGTCGTCGAGCGATTCGCCCTTGGCCACGCGTTCCTTGAATTCCTGCGTCTTGGCACGCAACTGTTCATCGCTGAGCTTCTCGAACTCGGGCTCGAGCGCATTGATGCGTCCCACCGTCTTGCGATACTGCTTGAGGAGACGGTCGTTACGACTGCCGAAGATCTGAGTCAGGAAGTTGGTGGCCATGCGTGGAGGAGATCGAAGCGCCTGCGCGAACCGCGGGTGGGTCGACCGAAATCCCTAAGATAGTCAAATGCAGCACATGGGCACGCCTTGCCGGAAAGCAAGCGGCGCGGCCCAAGGGAGTGCCGGCAAACCGTTAATTTTAGCCATCTTGTTCAACTTGCCGATTGCCCCATGAAGAGCCGTTCCAACGCCGTCTCCCTGCTCGAGGCCGCCGAGGCCTCGCCCACGCTGGCGGGCCTGGCGGCGCGCGCGCGCGACTCGGCCGACCGGCTGACGGCCGTGCTCGACCTGGTGCCGCCGGACATGCGCCCCACCCTGCAGGCCGGGCCGGCCGAGGGCGACACCTGGTGCCTGCTGGTCAACGGCAGTGCCGCCGCCGCCAAGCTGCGCCAGCTCACGCCGCTCTTGAAAGTGCGGCTGCGCAACAAGGGCTGGGAAGTCTCCAACATCCGCATCAAGGTGCGCGCGCGCCACTGAAGCCGCGGGGCGCGCGCCCGATCACCGCACGGCCAGCGCGTTTTAGTAAGCATGTTTACAATCAACATGCATATGAAACGGGACTACACCCAGCGCTTCGGCTTTCTCGTGAACGACGTGGCCAAGCTGTACGGCGAACATTTCGACCGCCTCGCGCGCGAGCGCATCGGCCTGACGCGTGCGCAATGCCGCGTGCTCGGCGCGCTCGCCATGCACGACGACGAGGACGCACCGCTCTCGCAGACCGACCTGGCGCAGCGCCTGGCGCTCAGCACGATGGCTGTCGGCGGCCTGTGCGAACGGCTTGAGGCCGCCGGCTGGATCACCCGCCGGCCCGGCGCCAGCGACCGCCGCGTCAACGAGGTCCACCTTGCCGCCAGTGCCGAGAAGGCGCTCGACGGCGCGCTGACCATTGGCGACACCCTGTACAGCCGCGCGGTGGCGTCGCTGGCCGCCGACGAACGCGCCCAGTTGCTCGGCCTGCTCGGCAAGGTGCGCCTGAGCCTGCTGGCCCTGCAGGCGAGCGACGCGAAGGAAGAAGCATGAGCAGCGCCAGCCTGAGCGCCGGCGCGGCGCCGGTCGTCGCCGCCAACGACAGCTTTCCGCACCGCGCCATGATCACCGTGTCGATCATGCTGGCGACGATCATGCAGGCGCTGGACACCACCATCGCCAACGTCGCGCTGCCGCACATGCAAGGCAGCCTGCAGGCCTCGCAAGACCAGATCACCTGGGTCCTGACTTCCTACATCGTGTCCTCGGCCATCGCGCTGCCGCTGACCGGCTGGCTGACCGGCCACTGGGGTCGTCGCAAGGTGTTCCTGGTGTCGGTGGTCGGTTTCACGCTGGCGTCGGCGCTGTGCGGCTTTGCGACGTCGCTGAGCGGCATCGTCGCGGCGCGCCTGCTGCAGGGCATCTTCGGTGCGTCGCTGGTGCCGCTTTCGCAGGCCGTGCTGCTGGACATCAACCCCAAGGAAAAGGTCGGCCAGGCAATGGCCATCTGGGGCGCCGGCATCATGGTCGGCCCGATTCTCGGGCCGCTGCTGGGCGGCTGGCTGACCGACAACTTCAACTGGCGCTGGGTCTTCTTCATCAACGTGCCGGTCGGCATCTTTGCCTTCTACGGCATTGCGCGCTTCCTGCCGGAATCGCGCCCCAAGGCCGAGCGGCTCGACATCTTCGGCTTCGTCATGCTGAGCGTCGCCATCGGCATGCTGCAGCTCTTCCTCGACCGCGGCGAGCAGCTCGACTGGCTCTCGTCGTGGGAGATCCGCCTGGAGCTGGCCGCGATGGTGGTGGCGCTGGCCTTCTTCGTGGTGCACACCTGGACTGTCCAGGGCGTTTCCTTCTTCGACCGCGACCTGCTGAAGGACCGCAACTTCGTCACCGGCCTGCTGTTCGCCTTCGTGGTCGGGATCATCCTGTACGCCAGCATGGCGCTCTTGCCCACGCTGCTGCAGGGCCTGATGGACTACCCGGTGGTCTACACCGGCATGGTGACCGCGCCGCGCGGCATCGGCACCATGCTGGCGATGCTGGTCGTCGGGCGGCTGGTGCAGCGCATGGACGTGCGCATCATCATGGCCACCGGTTTCTCGCTGATGGCCATCTCGCTGCTGCAGATGACGCACCTGACGCTGCAGATGGACAGCTCGCTGATCATCACCTCCGGCTTCATCCAGGGCCTGGGCATCGGCCTGACCTTCGTGCCGCTGTCGACCGCCACCTTCGCCACGCTGGCGCCGCGCCTGCGCCACCAGGGCACGCCAATCTTCAGCCTGCTGCGCAACATCGGCGGCAGCGTCGGCATCTCGCTGGCGCAGACGCTGCTCACGCACGGCGCCGCCGCCGCGCACCAGGAGCTGGCCAGCACCGTGACGTTGGGCAACCAGGGCCTGCTGTCGCTGCCACGCACCATGGACATCGGCTCCGCCAGCGGCATCGCCCTGCTCAACCTCGAAGTCACCCGCCAGGCCACGCTGATCGGCTACCTGAACGACTTCGCGATGATGATGGGGCTGGCACTGCTGGCCATCCCGCTCCTGCTGCTCATCCGCAGCCCGCGCCGCACCAAAACGGTGAGTTCGGAGCCGGCCGAGGTGCCGCACTAAGCGCATGCAACCGCTGGCCGAGGCTGGAAAAAGAAAATCCGGCCAACGTCGAACGTTGCCGGACTGGATGTGGTGCCGCTTGTCGGAATCGAACTGACGACCTACCGCTTACAAGGCGGTTGCTCTACCAACTGAGCTAAAGCGGCACAAGGGAATTGTATCGAGGCGCACCCGCACGGCCGCGCCCGGCAGCCTACTTGATGCGCTTGAGAGAGGGCCGCGCGCCACCCGCCGGCGGGCGCGGGGGCTCGTCGCCATCGCCTGGCGTGACGGTGGCGCTGGCGTCGTCGCCGTCGTCGCCGCTGACCAGGTGCACCACGCGGGATTCGCTCTCGGCGCCGCGCTGGGCCGCACGCGCAGGGGCGCCCGCCACGGTGGGCGGCGCGGCGGCCGGGCTGCTGGCGGCGGCCGGTGCACTGGCGCCCTGGGCGGGCGCCGGTGCAGGAAAGGCCATGCCCTGCCCGTTTTCACGCGCGTAGATGGCGATCACCCGGCCGACGGGCACCGAGATTTCGCGTGCGGTGCCGGCAAAGCGGGCCTTGAACTCGATGAACTCATTGCCCAGCTTGAGCGAGCTGGTCGCGTCATAGCTGATGTTCAACACGATCTCGCCGTTCTTGACGTACTCGCGCGGCACCTGAACGGTCTCGTCGACCAGCACCGCCACGTAGGGCGTGAAGCCGTTGTCCGTGCACCACTCGTAGAGGGCGCGGATCAGGTACGGGCGGGTGGAAGACGATTCGATCGCGTTGATCATGGGCGTTGAGTTGCTCGGGTGCCTACTTGCGCATCACCTTTTCGGACGGGGTCAGCGCCTCGATGTAAGCGGGGCGCGAGAAAATGCGCTCAGCATACTTCAGCAGCGGGGCCGCGTTCTTGCTCAGGTCGATGCCGTAGTAATCCAGGCGCCACAGCAGCGGCGCAATGGCCACGTCGAGCATCGAGAAGTTGTCGCCCAGCATGTACTTGTTCTTGAGGAACACCGGGGCAAGCTGCGTCAGGCGGTCGCGGATGTGCGAGCGGGCCTTTTCCAGCGCCTTCTCATTGCCCTTAGCGGTGCGGTTCTCCAGCGCGGCGACGTGCACGAACAGTTCCTTCTCGAAATTGAGCAGGAACAGGCGCACGCGGGCGCGGTCGACCGGGTCGCCGGGCATCAGTTGCGGGTGCGGGAAGCGCTCGTCGATGTACTCGTTGATGATGTTCGACTCGTACAGGATCAGGTCGCGTTCGACCAGGATCGGCACCTGGCCGTACGGGTTCATCACGGCGATGTCTTCGGGCTTGTTGTAGAGATCGACGTCGCGAATCTCGAAGTCCATTCCCTTCTCGAACAGCACGAAGCGGCAACGATGGGAAAAGGGGCAGGTTGTTCCTGAATACAGCACCATCATGGCGAGAGACTCCTAAAAATCAAAAAGAGTGGGCTGCGTTTCGGCAACCCACTCTGCGAGACCGAGAGCGCGGGCAGCGCTCCGATCGGCTAAGAATTACTTGACGTCTTTCCAGTAGGCCGCATTCAGGCGCCACGTGAAGAAAACCGACATCACCAGGAACAGCAGCACCCATACGCCCACGCGAATTCGCGTGTTGGCCGCCGGCTCAGCCATCCATTGCAGGTAGTTCACGAGATCGCCCACCGCCTGGTCGAACTGAAGGGGCGACATTGTACCCGGTGTGACTTGCTCGAACCCCGAGACGACTTCCGTCGTGTGGCCGTGCGCCTCGATTTCCTTGTAAACCGGGCGCCGCTCGCCCTGCAGTTCCCACAGGACGTTGGGCATGGCGACGCTCGGGAAAGCCAGATTATCCCAGCCCGTGGCTTTGGTGCTGTCGCGGTAGAAAGTACGCAGGTACGTGTAAAGGTAATCGGCGCCGGTTCCACCGTGGCCGGCGCGCGAGCGGGCGACCAGCGTCAGGTCGGGCGGCACAGTGCCGAACCAGGCCTTGGCCTCTTTCGGATCGATGTTCGCCTTCATGGTTTCACCCACCTTGTCGGTGGTGAACAGCAGGTTTTCCTTGATCTGCTTCTCGGAAATGCCCAGGTCCTGCAGGCGGTTGTAGCGCATGAAGGCGGCCGAATGGCAGTTCAGGCAGTAGTTGACGAACAGCTTGGCGCCGTTTTGCAGGGAAGCCAGGTCGTTCGTGTTGTTCGGTGCCTTGTCCCAGACCACGCCGCCTTCGGCCGCATGGGCCCCGACGACGAAACCCAATGCAGCCACCAACGTGAGGATGATCTTCTTCATTCTTGTGGGCTCCCGCTCAATGTGCCTTGAAGTTCACGCGCTCTGGCGGCGTCTTGAACGTGCCGAGCCGACTCCACCAGGGCATAAGCAGGAAGAAGCCGAAATAGAACAGCGTACCGATCTGGGAGACGGTCTGCGCAATGTCGAGAGCGAAAGAACCGATCACAAGGTTGCCCCAGACACCGGGCGGTTGAATGCCCAAGTAGCCCAGTATGAAGAAGAAAAACACGAACACCCCGTACACGGACTTGTGCCAGCTCGGCCGGTAACGGATCGACCTGGCTTCACTGCGGTCGAGCCACGGCAGGAAGAACAGGATGATGACCGAGCCGCCCATCACCACCACGCCCCAAAACTTGGCGTCGAACAGCTTGAGCAGAAAGATGGCCACGACGGCCGCGATCACGGCGGCAACCTTCAGGCCAACGCCCATCTTGCCTTTGATGAAGTTCCAGACCGCAGCGACCGCGATGATCAAGGAGAACACGTTGACCATGTCATCCGTCGTTGCACGCAGCATCGAATAGAAGGGCGTGAAGTACCAGACCGGTGCGATGTGGTTGGGCGTCTTGAGCGAATCGGCCGGGATGAAGTTGTTGTACTCCAGGAAGTAGCCGCCGGCTTCGGGCGCGAAGAACACCACCGCCGAGAAGATCGTCAGGAACAGCACCACGCCGAAGATGTCGTGCACCGTGTAGTACGGGTGCGAGGGGATGCCGTCGAGCGGATGGCCGTCAGGGCCGCGGTTGGCCTTGATCTCGATGCCGTCGGGGTTGTTCGAACCCACTTCGTGCAGCGCGATCAGGTGCGCCACCACCAGGCCCAGCAGCACCAGCGGCACCGCGATGACGTGGAAGCTGAAAAAGCGGTTCAGCGTGGCGTCGCTCACCACATAGTCGCCGCGGATCAGCAGCGCCAGGTCGGGGCCGATAAAGGGGATGGCGGAGAACAGGTTCACGATCACCTGCGCGCCCCAGTAGGACATCTGGCCCCAAGGCAGCAGGTAGCCCATGAAGGCCTCGGCCATCAGGCACAGGAAGATGGCGCAACCGAAGACCCAGATCAGTTCGCGCGGCTTGCGGTAGCTGCCATACATGAGACCGCGGAACATGTGCAGGTACACCACAACGAAGAAGGCAGATGCCCCGGTCGAGTGGATATAGCGAATCAGCCAGCCCCAGGGCACGTCGCGCATGATGTACTCGACCGAGGCGAACGCGAGCGTGGCGTCGGGCTTGTAGTGCATCACCAGAAAAATGCCGGTGACGATCTGGATCACCAGCACCAGCATCGCCAGCGAGCCGAAGATGTACCAGAAGTTGAAGTTCTTCGGGGCGTAGTACTTGCCCCACTGGTCGTTCCAGAGCTTGCTCAGCGGAAAGCGGTTGTCGATCCAGTTGAGCAGCTTGTCGCCGGCAGCGGCGTTGGGGGAGATTTCCTTGAACTCGGCCATGTCGTGGTGCCTCAGGCTTTCTTCTCGTCGTCACCAATCAACAGGCGCGTATCGGAAAGGTACATGTGCGGCGGCACCGGCAGGTTGTCGGGCGCCGGCTTGTTCTTGAAGACGCGCCCGGCCAGGTCGAAGGTGGAGCCATGACAGGGGCACAGGAAGCCGCCTTCCCAGTCGTCGGGCAGCGAAGGCTGCGGACCGGCCTGGAAACGGTCGCTCGGCGAGCAGCCCAGATGGGTGCAGATGCCCACCACCACCAGCACATCGGGCTTGATCGAGCGGTGCTCGTTCTGCGCGTACTTCGGGGTGAATTCGTCGGGATGGCGCTGCGATTGCGGGTCGGCCAACTGGCCGTCCAGCTTGGGCAGCTCGGCCAGTTGCTCGGGCGTGCGCTTGAGAATCCAGACCGGCTTGCCGCGCCACTCCACGGTGAGCTTCTCGCCGACCTTGAGCGCGCTGATGTCCACCTCGACGGGTGCCCCCGCGGCCTTGGCCTTCTCCGATGGCTGGAAGGTGCTGACGAATGGCACCACTGTTGCCACACCGCCGACAGCACCAGCGCAGCCAGATGCGATCAACCATGTCCTCTTGCTGGTGTCGACCCGTTGATGGCCGACGGTAGTCTCACTCATGGGGGTCCTCAATCTTATTGGGGCTGGGAGCAGCAGCGAAGAATTGTAGCGGGTGGTAATTGGGCAACTCAACGCGGGTAGAGCCCTATATGTCGCGTCGATGCCGCAGTGTTGCTCCCTATACTGGGCCCCTTTCTTCCATGGTGCATGCCAACGAAAGGATTCCGTTCATGAGCTTCATGCAAGAGTTTCGCGAGTTCGCGGTCAAGGGCAACGTGGTCGACCTGGCGGTCGGCGTGATCATCGGCGGTGCCTTCGGCAAGATCGTCGCATCGCTGGTCGACGACATCATCATGCCGATCGTGGGGCTGGTGTTCGGCAAGCTGGACTTCACCAACCTCTACATCGTGCTGGGTCACATACCCGAGGGCGTGGCGCGCAACCTGCCCGACCTGAAGAAGGCCGCGGTGCCGGTGCTGGCCTACGGCAACTTCATCACCGTCGCCGTCAACTTCATCATCCTGGCCTTCGTGATCTTCCTGATGGTCAAGCAGATCAACCGCCTGCGCCGCAACAACGAAGCGGCCCCGGCGCCGGCTGCACCGCCGGAAGACGTGATGCTGCTGCGCGAGATCCGCGACAGCCTCAAGCGCCCCTGACAGACACGGGCGCAGCGCGCTGCACCAGCGCGCGCGCCATACGCACCGCCTCGACCAGGCTGGAGGCGTCGGCGCGGCCGCTGCCGGCAATGTCGAAGGCCGTGCCATGGTCGGGGCTGGTGCGCACCAGCGGCAGCCCCAGCGTCACGTTGACGCCCTTCTCCACGCCCAGGTACTTCACCGGGATCAGGCCCTGGTCGTGGTACATCGCCAGCACCACGTCGAATTCGCCGGGCGCGCCGGCCGCGCCGCGGGCGCGCATGAAGACCGTGTCGGGCGCATAGGGGCCGCGCGCGTCGATGCCCTCGGCCTGCGCGGCGGCAATGGCCGGCGCAATCACTTCGCGCTCTTCGCTGCCGAACAAGCCCCCTTCCCCGGCGTGCGGATTGAGCCCGGCCACGCCGATGCGCGGCGCTTGGCCGAGCGCGGCCGCCAGGGCGCGGTGCGCGATGCGCAGGGTTTGCAGGACGCCATCGAATGTGACGGCCTCGATCGCCTCGCGCAGCGACATGTGGATGCTGACCAGCACGGTGCGCAGTTCGTCGTTGGCCAGCATCATGCGCACCGGCATGGCCGCCAGCGGTACGCCGGCATGCGCGGCCGCCTCGGCCTGCAGCAGTTCGGTATGGCCCGGGAAAGCAAAGCCGGCGGCGGCCAGCGACTCCTTGTGCAGCGGCGCCGTGACCAGCGCCGCAATGCGACCGCACAGGGCGGCACGGGCCGCCCACTGCACGGCCTGGCCGGCGGCGCGGCCGGCCTCGGCGCTCACGACGCCCAGCGTCGGCGGCGACACGGTGTCGCTCGCCTGCAGCACCGGGATGCAGTTGGGCGGCGCGCGCCACACCTCGTCGGGCGTGGCCAGCAAGGCCACCGGCATGGCGGGCGCGCCAGGCGAAGCCAGCAGTTGCGTGGCGCGCCGCATGCATTGCAGGTCGCCAGCAACAAAGGCGCCAGCCATCAACGCCGGCGCATCGCGAAAGGCCTTGACGATGATTTCCGGGCCGATGCCGGCCGGATCGCCCATGGTGATGGCCAGCGGCAGGCTGGCTGCCGATGGCGGTGCTGAAGCGTTCACGCGGGATTGTCGATGTCGATGAATTCGTGCGCCAAACCGAGGCGCGATGCCACGTGCGCCGCCACCGCTGGCGCGCCGTAGCGCTCGGTGGCGTGATGGCCGCAGGCCAGGTAGGCCACGCCCATCTCGCGCGCGTAGTGCGCCTGCGGTTCGGAAATCTCGCCGGTGATGAAGGCATCGGCGCCGGCGGCAATGGCCGCCTCGAAGTAGCCTTGCGCGCCACCGGTGCACCAGGCGATGTTCTTGATCGGCCGGTGCGCCGCGTCGACCAGCGTCACCGCCTTGCCCAGCGCCTTCTCGACATGCGCCGCCAGTTGCTTGCCGCTGGCAAAGGTCGATCCGTCGGTGGCGGCGCCGAGAAAGCCCAGCTCCTGCTCGCCGAAGCGGCCATTGGCCCCGGCGTGCGCCGCCAGGCCCAGGTGCAGGCCGAGCTGGGCGTTGTTGCCCAGGTCGGGGTGCGCGTCCAGCGGCAGGTGGTAGGCGAACAGGTTCACGTCGTCGCCCAGCAGCAGGCCGAGGCGCTGCTTCATCCAGCCCGTCACGCGCCCGTCCTGGCCGCGCCAGAACAGGCCGTGGTGCACGAAGATGGCGTCGGCCTCGGCGTGGATGGCGGCCTCGATCAGCGCGCGGCTGGCGGTGACGCCGGAGACGATCTTGCGCACCGTGGTGCGGCCCTCCACCTGCAGGCCGTTCGGCCCGTAGTCGCGGAAGCGCTCGGGAGCGAGCAGCAGGTCGAAGGCGGTCAGCAATTCATGGCGCGTCGAACTCATGGGCGCCATTGTCGCGCGCTCAGGCCCTGGCGCGCATCGGGTGGCCCCTTGCCGCCAGCGGCAGCAGGGACAGCACGATGCCCAGCACCGCCAGCGCGCAGACGTAGTGCGAGGGCGCCATCGGGTCGCGCGCCAGCCAGAGCGAGAGGATCACCGGCGTCAGGCCGCCGAACACGGCGTAGGCCATGTTGTAGGCGAAGGACAGGCCGGAGAAGCGCACCGCCGCCGGAAAGGCGCGCACGCCGGCGATCGGCACGGTGGCGATGATGCCGACGAACAGGCCGACCAGGCCGTAGTGCCAGACCAGCGAGGCCGGCGTGCCCGGCAGGCCGCTGTAGAAGAGATAGCTGGTGCACAGCAGGCCGATGTAGCCCAGCAGCATGACCGGGCGCGTGCCGAAGCGGTCGCACAGCCAGCCGACCAGCACGCAGCCGATCGACAGCGTGAGCGTCGCCACGGCATTGGCCTCCAGCGCCAGCGCGGCCGGAATGTGGTGCACCTTCTGCAGGTAGGTCGGCGTGAACAGCACCACCACCACGATCGCCGCCGACAGCACCCAGGTCATGAGCGCGACGAAGACCACCGCGGCGCGATGCTCGCGCAGGATGACCTTGAGCGGCATTTCGGCGGCGGCGCTGCGGCGCTGCGCCAGTTCGCGGAACACCGGCGTCTCGTGCAGGAAGCGGCGCAGGTAGACCGACACCAGGCCGAACAGGCCGCCCAGGATGAAGGGAATGCGCCAGGCGAAATCGCTGACCTCGGCCGGCGCGTAGTGCCGGTTGATCGCCACCGCGACCAGCGAACCCAGCAGGATGCCGCCGGTGATGCCCGAGGTGAGCACGCCGACGCCGAAGCCGTAGCGATTGGCCGGCACGTGCTCGCCCACGAAGACCCAGGCGCCGGGCATTTCACCGCCGATGGCCGCGCCCTGCAGCACCCGCATCGCCAGCAGCAGCAGCGGCGCGGCGATGCCGATCGAGGCATAGGTCGGCAGCAGGCCGATCACCAGCGTCGGCGCCGCCATCAGGAAGACGCTCAGGGTGAACATCCGCTTGCGGCCGAGCACGTCGCCGAAATGGGCGATCACGATGCCGCCCAGCGGACGCGCCAGGTAGCCGGCGGCAAAGATGCCGAAGGTCTGCAGCTGGCGCAGCCAGTCGGGCATGTCGACCGGGAAGAACAGCGCGCCCAGCACGCTGGCGAAGAAGACGTAGATGACGAAATCGTAGAACTCGAGCGTGCCGCCCAGCGCCGACAGCGCCAGGGTCTTGTAGTCACGCGAATTCAGGGAGCGCGATGCCGCGGGCGCGGCGCCGTCGAGGAAGGAAGCGATGGAATTCATGGCGAGCGTTGGTTCAGGGGCGCGCGCAGGGGCCGGGGTGGGCTGCGCTGCGCGCGCAAACAAGGCTGCTGGCCGCCATCGCGGGGTGGGCAATGCGGCTGCCGATGCCGGCGCGGGGTGGGTCCGGCCCCGCGAATCTAAGGGTTTTCACTGATTCGTGCTGACGACGGCGCCAATGCCGACCCAGACGGGCGGACTCTCCCCGCCCACGCCTGAGGGACAATGACCGGCTCCATTTCCCTCCGCCCTCTTCATGAAGCGCATCTGGCTGCTGTTCTCGCAATCCGTCACGGTCGTCCTGGCGGCCTATTTCGTCGTCTCGACGCTCAAGCCGGACTGGATTCCGTCGCAGTCGCACAAGCTCGGCGGCGTGGTGTCGGTGCTGGAGGCGCCGCGCAGCGAGCGGCCGGTGGCGCCGGCCGGCAGCCTGAGCGCGGCCGCCAAACGCGCCGCGCCGGCGGTGGTGAGCATCAACGCCAGCAAGAACGCACCGGCCAACCCGCGCAACCAGGACCCCTGGTTCCGCTTCTTCTTTGGCGACCAGGACGACCAGCCGCAGGTCGGGCTGGGCAGCGGCGTGATCGTCAGCGCCGAAGGCTACATCCTGACCAACAACCACGTGGTGGATGGCGCCGACGAAATCGAGGTCACGCTCAACGACACCCGCCAGGCCACGGCCAAGGTGATCGGCACCGACCCGGACACCGATCTCGCGGTGCTCAAGATCGACCTGGACAAGCTGCCGGTGGTGGTGCTGGGCAATTCCGAAGGGCTGCAGATCGGCGACCAGGTGCTGGCCATCGGCAACCCCTTCGGCGTCGGCCAGACCGTGACGGGCGGCATCGTCTCGGCGCTGGGGCGCAACCAGCTGGGCATCAACACCTTCGAGAACTTCATCCAGACCGATGCGGCCATCAACCCGGGCAATTCGGGCGGCGCGCTGGTCGACGCCAACGGCAACCTCGAGGGCATCAACACCGCCATCTACTCGCGTTCGGGCGGCAGCATGGGCATCGGCTTCGCGATTCCGGTGTCCACCGCCAAGCAGGTGCTGGAGTCGATCATCAAGGACGGCAAGGTCACGCGCGGCTGGATCGGCGTGGAGCCCAACGATCTCTCGCCCGAGCTGGCCGAGACCTTCGGCGTGAAGGCCGACGCCGGCGTGATCATCACCGGCGTGCTGCAGAACGGCCCGGCCGCGCAGGCCGGCATTCGCCCGGGCGACGTGATCACGCAGGTGGGCGAGCAAAAGACCGACAACGTGCAGGAACTGCTGACGGCGGTGGCCGCCATCAAGCCGGGCACGGCCACGCGCTTTGCACTGCAGCGCGGCAGCGACACGGTGGAACTCCAGGTGACGCCAGGGCCGCGCCCCAGCATCCCGGTGCGGCGCATGCGCGAGTAAGGCGCACGGGCGCCCGGGCGCTCAGGAGCTCAGCGAATCGGCGCTTTCCTTGGCCTCGTCGGCCTCCGGCGCCTTGGAGATCTTGACGAAGTACTTGGCGCCCAGAATGCCGATCTCGTAGAGCAGGACCATCGGAATGGCCAGCGAGAGTTGCGAGAGCACATCGGGCGGCGTCAGCACGGCGGCGATGACAAAGGCGACCACGATGAAATAGCCGCGGAAGGAGCGCAGCTTCTCGACCGTGACCATGCCGAACTTCACCAGCAGCATCACCACGATCGGCACCTGGAAGGCGACGCCGAAGGCGATGTAGAGCGACAGGATGGCCTCCACGTACGAGGCGATGTCGGGCGTGGCGTTCACCGCCTCGGGCGTGAAGTGCTGGATGAAGTTGAACATCTTGTCCAGCACGAACAGCTGGACGAAGGCGATGCCGGAATAGGCCAGCAGGCTGCCGAAGATGATGAGCGGCAGCGCGAATTTCTTCTCGTGGCTGTAGAGGCCCGGCGCCACGAACATCCAGGCCTGGTACATCAGCCAGGGCAGCGCCAGCAGCACCGCGGCCATCATCAGCGCCTTCATCGGCACGAAGAAGGGCGAGAACACGCCGACCGCGATCAGCTTGGTGTCGGGTGGCATGTGGGCGCGGATGGGCACCGCGATGAGATCGATCAAGCCGCTCGGGCCGGGCCAGATGGCCAGCACGATGCCGGCAACCACCAGCCCGTAGATGCAGTAGATCAGCCGGTTGCGCAGCTCGACCAGATGCTGCACGAACGGTTGCTCGGTGCCCGCAAGCTCGTCTTCTTTGTTGTTGTCCGAATCAGCCATGAAATAGGGGCACCGTCTGCCGGCATCCGGCGCGCGACCTGCGCAGAAGTGGGAATGGGCGCGTGCGCGCTAGTTGATCTTGTGGGGACGGTAGCGCGCAACGCGCGCTGCCCCCGAAAGCGCCTTGGTGCGCACGCCGGCGCGTGCCTTGTACCACTGCGGGGTGGCGCCCTGCTTCAGGCGCCATTTCTTGCGGGGGTGCTTGTACTGGGGAAAGACCTCGACGGTTTCGACCGAAGAACCGCTCTCGTTCCAGGACAGCTGCTGTTCGAGTTCGCCCGCCTCGGCGCGCACCGTCTTCTCGACGTCGCGCGCCGCGCTTTCCACCGTGTCCTTCATCTTGCGCAGTTCGTCCAGCTCCATCGAGCGGTTGACTTCCTGCTTGACGTCGTTGACATAGCGCTGCGCCTTGCCCAGCAAGGTGCCCACGGTGCGGGCCACGCGGGGCAGCTTCTCCGGCCCGATGACGACCAGCGCCACGGCGCCGATCACCCCCAACTGCGTGATGCCGAAATCGAACACGGAGCGCGATTAGGACTTTTGACGTGCTTCGACGTCGATCGTGGTCTTCTCGGCGCTGCTCTTGCCGGCCACCTGGGCCGGCGTTTCAGCCGGCGCATCGGCGGCGCCGCCGTCCTTCATGCCGTCCTTGAAGCCCTTGACCGCACCACCGAGGTCGGAGCCCATGTTGCGCAGCTTCTTGGTGCCGAACACCATGACCACGATGAGCAGCACGATCAGCCAGTGCCAGATAGAAAACGAACCCATGGATGACTCCTGAAATTCAGCCGATTTTAGTCGGCATCAATGATTAACCTTTAAGCCAGGGGCGCGGACCGCCCATGACGTGGACGTGGAGATGATGCACTTCCTGCCCGCCCTCCGCACCGGTATTGACCACGACGCGAAAGCCCCCTTCGGGGTAAGGCCGGCAGCCGTTGTCGATGGCCAGTTGCGGGGCCAGCGTCATGATGCGGCCCATCAGCGCAGCATCTTCCGGCGTGAGCTGTGCCATCGACGGAATGTGCCGCTTGGGCACAAGCATGAAATGGACCGGGGCCCAGGGCGCGATGTCGTGGAAACCGAACAGTTCCTCGTCTTCGTACACCTTGCGCGAGGGGATCTCGCCTTGAATGATCTTGCAGAAGATGCAGTTCGGGTCATGCGGCATTCGGACTCTCCATGGGTCGCTCGGCATTCATGCGCACCATCCCCTTGACGATGCGGTAGAGAAACCAAAGTGAAATAAGGCCCCAGGCGATCCAGCCCGGCACCAGGAACAGAAGCCACAGCCACGAGGTCAGCACGTACAGCACGCCGGCCCACAGCACCGAGCGGATGCGCCAGGAAAAGTGCGAGGCCTGCCAGGTGCCGGCCGCTTCGTCCTTCTTCACCAGGTCGACCACCAGCGCCACCAGCAGCAGCGCGATCGACACCTGCGCGCCAGGCAGCACCGCCGCCACGGCCACGATCAGGTGCAGGATGTAGCTGACCCAGCCCCAGGTCTTGAGCGAATCGGATGCCGGTACCGGCACGATGTCGTTGCCCATGGCACGCCCCCTTTCAGTCGTTCGACGCTTCGCGCGCCTTGGCCTTGCGCAGCGCCTTTTCCTCGATGCCGCTGGTGCCTTCGCGGCGCTCCAGTTCGGCCACCACGTCCAGCGGCGACAGCCCGTAGTGGGCCAGCGCGATCATGCTGTGAAACCACAGGTCGGCCACTTCGTAGACCACCTTCTGGGTGTCGCCGCCGTGGTCGGCGTCCTTGGCCGCCATCACCACTTCGGTCGCTTCCTCGCCGATCTTCTTGAGGAAGGCGTCGGGGCCCTTGTGCAGCAGGCGCGCCACGTAGCTGGTCTCGGCGTCGCCGCCGCGTGCCGGCAGCCGGCTTTCGATGATGGCCGCCAGGCGCGCAAGCGCGTCGGCCGAGGGGGATGCGTTGGAATTCATTTGTAGATGGAGGCGGGGTCTTTCAGGACCGGTTCGGTCACGACCCAGGCGCCGTTTTCGTATTTGCTGAAGAAGCAGCTGTGGCGGCCGGTGTGGCAGGCAATGCCGGGCTCGTGGCCGAGCTGGGTCACCTTGAGCAGCACCACGTCGTTGTCGCAGTCGAGGCGGATTTCATGCACCGTCTGCACGTGGCCCGATTCCTCGCCCTTGGGCCACAGGCGCTGGCGCGAACGGCTGTAGTACACGGCGCGGCCGCTTTCCGCGGTCCTGGCCAGGGCCTCGCGGTCCATCCAGGCGAACATCAGCACGTCGCCGCTGGCGTGTTCCTGCGCAATCACGGGGACCAGGCCGTTCGGGTCCCATTTCACTTCGTCGAGCCAATTCATCGGTGCATTGTCCCGGATTTGGCCTGCCCGCCCGGCGCCAAAGGCGTCAAAGCCGCACGGGAATGCCGCGCGCGGCCATCTGCGCCTTGGCCTGGCCGACCGTGAACTCGCCGTAGTGGAAGATGCTGGCGGCCAGCACCGCGTCGGCGCCGCCCTGCTGCACGCCGTCGGCCAGGTGCTCGAGCGCACCGACACCGCCGGAGGCGATCACCGGCACGCTGACCGCGTCGCTCACCGCGCGCGTCAGCGCCAGGTCGAAGCCGATCTTGGTGCCGTCGCGGTCCATGCTGGTCAGCAGGATCTCGCCGGCGCCGCGGCGCGCCATCTCGCTCGCCCAGGCCACCGCGTCGATGCCGGTGTTCTTGCGCCCGCCGTGGCTGTACACATCCCAGCCCGGGCCCGCCGGCTGGCCGTCCGCGCCGATGCGCGCGGCGTCTTCGGCGCTGCGGCGCTTGGCGTCGATCGCCACCACGATGCACTGCGCACCGTACTTGGCGGAGGCGTCGGAGATCACCTGCGGATTGGCGATGGCGGCCGAATTGAAGCTGGTCTTGTCGGCGCCCGCGTTGAGCAGGCGGCGCACGTCTTCCACCGTGCGCACGCCGCCGCCGACCGTCAGCGGAATGAAGACCTGCGATGCCACCGCTTCGATGATCGGCAGGATCAGGTCGCGCCCGTCGCTGGTGGCGGTGATGTCCAGGAAGGTCAGTTCGTCGGCGCCCTGCGCGTTGTAGCGCGCGGCAATCTCGACCGGGTCGCCGGCGTCGCGCAGTTCGAGGAAGTTGACGCCCTTGACGACGCGGCCGCCGGTCACGTCCAGACAGGGAATGATGCGTTTGGCAAGCATGGTGAAAGTGGGTTCAGATGACGCGCAGCTGCTGCCAGCCGCGCCATTGGGCGCCGGCCTGGAGCACGACGGGTTCATCGATGCGCGCCGCTTCGACGCACAGCATGTGACGGAAACCATCGGGCGGCATGTCGGCCAGCTTGGCGCACAGCGCCGCGCCGGGGTTCCAGACCACGGTCTCGGTGCAGCTGGCGCTCTGGCTGATCTCCAGCGTGCCGCTCGGCTGCACCAGCCGCAGCGGCTTGGCGGGCGCGGCATAGACGCTGTCGAATTCGGAGGTGAAGGCGAGCGCCGGCGCGGTCTCGACATGGCGGTCGTCGCGCACGGCGTCCCAGCGGTTGGCGCCTTGCAGGCCTTCGAGCCGCACGTCGGCCAGCTCATCCACCCGCAAGTAGGTGTGCAGCGCGGCGGCGAAGGACCAGGGCTGATGGCCCTGGTTGTGCACCGTCAGCGCGGCGTGCAGCGTCTGCGGCGTCAGGCGGATCGCCAGCTCGGCAAGAAAGGCCTGCGGCCAGACCCGGCGGGTTGCCTCGCTGTCGCGCAGGCTGAGCGTCAGGCTCATGCCGTCGTCGGACGCGGCGACGGGCGCCGTCCACGCCAGGTTGCGCGCAAAGCCGTGCTTGGGCAGCGGGCCGCGCTGGTTGAACTGGGGAAAGCAGATCGGAATGCCGCCGCGGATGGCGGTGTGGCCGTCCATCGCGGCACGCGGGCTCAGGTAGAGCCGCTCCACGCCATCGGCCGTGACCCACGACAGCACATGGCCGCCGTGCAGCGCCACGGTGACGGTGTCGCCGTGCGGCGCGCGCAATTGCAGCACCGGCTGTCCGTGGAGTTCGAGTGCCTGGAGGGCCATGGGGCTCGGGATGGTTGGAGGCTGGCGCCCCGCAGGATGCAGGGTGGCCTTCAGTCGGCCTGGGCCAACGCGTCGGCGCGGGCCTGGGCAGCGGCAAAGTCGAGGTCGCCCGAATAGATCGCGCGGCCACAGATCACGCCTTCGACGCCTTCGTGCTCGACCGCGCACAACTGCTCGATGTCCTGCATGTTCGACAGGCCGCCCGAGGCGATCACCGGAATGGTCAGCGCCTGCGCCAGCTTCACGGTGGCGTCGATGTTGATGCCCGAGAGCATGCCGTCGCGGCCAATGTCGGTGTAGATGATCGACTCGACGCCGTAGTCCTCGAACTTCTTGCCGAGGTCCGCCACTTCGTGGCCGGTCAGCTTGCTCCAGCCGTCGGTGGCGACCTTGCCGTCCTTGGCGTCGAGGCCGACGATGATGTGGCCGCCGAAGGCGCTGCAGGCGTCTTGCAGGAAACCGGGGTTCTTCACCGCGGCGGTGCCGATGATGACGTAGCGCAGGCCGTCGTCGATGTAGCGCTCGATGGTGTCCAGGTCGCGGATGCCGCCGCCGAGCTGCACCGGGATCTCGTCGCCCACCTCGCGCAGGATGGCGCGGATGGCACCGTGGTTCTTCGGCTTGCCGGCAAAGGCGCCGTTCAGGTCGACCAGGTGCAGGCGGCGCGCGCCGGCCTCGACCCATTTGCGCGCCATGGCGGCAGGGTCTTCACCGAAGGTGGTGGACTGGTCCATATCGCCCTGCTTGAGGCGAACGCAGTGGCCGTCCTTGAGATCAATGGCGGGAATCAACAGCATGGCGAAGGCGACCCGAGAGGGTGCTAGGGGTTCCAGTGGAGAAAGTTGCGGTAGAGCTGCAGCCCATGGTCGGCACTCTTTTCAGGGTGGAACTGGGTTGCAAAAATATTATCGCGGGCCACCGCAGCGGTAAAGCGGGCGCCGTACTCGGCCTCACCCACACTGTGGGCGACATCGGCCGGCCGCGCGTAGAAGCTGTGCACGAAATAGAAGTAGCTGTCGTCGGGCACGCCGGCCCACACCGGGTGCGGGCGCGCCTGGTGCACCTGGTTCCAGCCCATCTGCGGCACCTTGTAGCGGCTGCCGTCGGGCTGGATCTGGCCGGCCAGGTCGAAGCGCACCACTTCGCCCGGAATCAGGCCGAGGCCGTCGGTCGGGCCTTCCTGGCTGTGCGAGAGCAGCATCTGCATGCCCACGCAAACGCCGAACAGCGGCTTGTTCGCCGCCGCCTCGAGCACCGGCTCGAGCAGGCCCGATTCGCGCAGCTCGCGCATGCAGTCGGGCATGGCGCCCTGCCCCGGCAACACGATGCGGGTGGCCGCACGCACCACTTCGGGCCGCGAGGTGACGAACACCTCGACGCCGGCCTGGTCAGCCGCATGCTGCACGGCCTGCGAAACCGAGCGCAGGTTGCCCATGCCGTAGTCGACGACCGCGACCGTGTTCTTCGATGCTGAATTCATGAAAGTGTGCGCAGGCGATGCGAGGGCGCGCGCCGAACAGCCGGGCGGCAACGCGGCAGGATCAGAGCGAGCCCTTTGTCGAGGGGATGACACCGGCCGAGCGCGGATCGAGTTCCAGCGCCGCACGCAGCGCGCGGGCGAATGCCTTGAACACCGTTTCGCACTGGTGGTGCGCGTTCACGCCTTTGAGGTTGTCGATGTGCAGCGTGACGAACGCGTGGTTGACGAAACCCTGGAAAAACTCGTAGGTGAGCTGGCTGTCGAAGGTGCCGATCATGCCGCTGGTGAAGGGCACGTGCATGACCAGCCCCGGACGGCCGGAAAAATCGATCACCACGCGCGACAGCGCTTCGTCGAGCGGCACGTAGGCATGGCCGTAGCGGCGGATGCCCTTCTTGTCGCCGACCGCCTTGGCCACCGCCTGGCCCAGCGTGATGCCGACGTCTTCCACCGTGTGGTGGCCGTCGATGTGCAGGTCGCCCTGGCAGTCGATGTCCAGGTCGATCAGCCCGTGGCGGGCGATCTGGTCGAGCATGTGGTCGAAGAAGCCGATGCCGGTCGACAGGCGGGCCTGGCCCGTGCCGTCGAGGTTGACGCGGACCTTGATCTTCGTTTCGGCGGTGTTGCGCGTGACATCGGCGCTGCGCGCGCCAGGAGCGACGCCCCCACGCTCGCCCACTGCGTGTGGTTCGCTGCCCCCCGAGGGGGCGCTCGCGCCTTCGGGCGGCCGTGCGGCTCTCAGGGTAACCGCTTCAGGAGACGTGGGGGTGTTCATAGGGACGATTCGAGGGCCGCCAGCATCTGGCCATTCTCGTCGGGCGTGCCGACGGTCAGGCGCAGGCAATTGGCCAGCAATGGGTGCATTTTAGAAACGTTCTTGACCAGCACGCCGCGCGCCTTCATGGCCTCGAAGGTCTTTGTCGCGTCGGCCACACGGATCAGGACCATGTTGGCGTCGCTCGGCCAGCTGCGCACGCCGGGCATTTGCGCCAGCGCCGCCTGCAGGCGTTCGCGCTCGGCGCGGATCTGGCCGGCCTGTTCGGCGAACATCTCGGCGTGCTCCAGCGCGAACAGCGCACACTCGCAGTTGAGCACGCTGATGTTGTAGGGCGGGCGCACCTTGTCGAGCTCGGCGACGATCGCCTTCGGCCCCATCAGGTAGCCCAGCCGCACCCCGGCCAGTCCGAACTTGCTGAGCGTGCGCATCAGCAGCACGTGGCCGTGCGCGGCGATGCGGTCGAGGTAGCTGCGCGCGGCGAAGGGCTGGTAGGCCTCGTCCATCACCACCAGGCCGCCCTGCACGCCCTGGGCGCGCACGATGCGTTCGATGGCGTCGTCATTCCACCGGTTGGCGGTGGGGTTGTTCGGGTAAGCGAGGTAGACGATGGCCGGCTGCTCGCGCGCGATGGCGGCCAGCATGGCTGCTTCGTCCAGCTCGAAATCCGGCGTGAGCGGCACGCCGACGAAGCGCAGCCCCTGCAGCTGGGCGCTCATGGCGTACATCACGAAGCCCGGCACCGGCGCCAGGATGCTGGCCCCGGGCAGGTCGCAGGCCATGGCCAGCAGCGAGATCAGCTCGTCCGAGCCATTGCCCAGCATCAGCTCGAAGCCCTCGGGCATGCCGGCGTGCGCGGCCAGGGCGGCGCGCAGGTCGTTGCTGCGATCGCCGGGGTAGCGGTTGAGCGCCAGCGCGCCCAGCCGGGCGCCCAGCGCGGCCTGCAGCGCCGGCGGCAGGCCGAAGGGGTTCTCCATCGCGTCCAGCTTGAGCATGCCGCGCGCGTCCTGCACGGCATAGGCGTGCATCGACTGCACGTCGGCACGGATGCGTTGCAGGGCACGGGCGGAATCAGGAGCGGTCATGAGTACGGTGGAGGCCCGGGGGCCATCAATTCAGGATCAATTCGTGCAGCGAAAGCTGTTCTGCAGGGCCGCCGACATCACCAGCTGGACCGGCATGTCGGCCTCGTAGTCGTCGGCGTGGCGGCTCAGCTCGGACTGGTAGAGCGAGCGCGCCATGGCGGGTTCGAGGCGGCGCTCCTGCACGCAGAAGAACGGCGTCTGGCCGTGGCGCTGGGCATTGTCGTTGGCCTCGCGCAGGCCTTCCATGACGCCGACGAGGTAGTAGTTGGCCAGCAGCTTGCCGTCCTTCTCGTTGGCTTCGAGCGTGCGCATCTCGCGGATGCTCATGGCCTGCGCGCCGCCGGCTGCGAATGCGCCGGCCAGCAGCAGTGCCCCGCACAGCGCGCGCTGGAGCATCCCGGTCGTTCGCCCTGCCCGCACGGTCAGGCCTTGCGCAGGCGCAAGCGGGCCGCCTCGGCGTGCGCCTGCAGGCCCTCGCCCTCGGCCAGGGTGACGGCGATCGGGCCGAGCACTTGCGCGCCGGCCTCGCTCACCTCGATCAGGCTGGAACGCTTCTGGAAATCGTAGACGCCGAGCGGGCTGGAGAAGCGCGCGGTGCCACTGGTGGGCAGCACGTGGTTCGGGCCGGCGCAGTAGTCGCCCAGGCTTTCGCTGGTGAAGGCGCCCAGGAAGATCGCGCCGGCATGGCGCAGCAGGGGCTCCCAGCGGTTCGGCTCGCGGCTGCTCACTTCCAGGTGCTCGGGGGCGATGCGGTTGCTGATCTCGCAGGCCTCTTCCATGCTCCGTGTGTGGATCAGCGCGCCGCGCCCGTTGAGCGAGGCGGCGATGATCTCGGCGCGTGGCATGGCCGGCAGCAGCTTGTCGATGGCGGCCTGCACGGCGTCGATGTAGGCCGCGTCGGGGCACAGCAGGATGCTCTGCGCCAGTTCGTCGTGCTCGGCCTGGCTGAACAGGTCCATCGCCACCCAGTCGGGCGGCGTGCTGCCGTCGGCCAGCACCAGGATTTCGCTGGGGCCGGCGATCATGTCGATGCCCACGGTGCCGAACACGCGGCGCTTGGCCGCCGCCACGTAGGCGTTGCCGGGGCCGGTGATCTTGTCGACCGCCGGCACGGTCTGCGTGCCATAGGCCAGCGCGGCCACGGCCTGCGCGCCGCCGATGGTGAAGGCGCGGGTGACGCCGGCGACGTGCGCGGCGGCCAGCACCAGCGCATTGCGCTCGCCGCCCGGCGTGGGCACCACCATGATGATTTCGCCGACGCCGGCGACGTGCGCCGGCAAGGCGTTCATCAGCACGCTCGAAGGGTAGGCGGCCTTGCCGCCTGGCACGTAGATGCCAACGCGGTCGAGCGGCGTGACCTTCTGGCCGAGCAGCGTTCCGTCTTCGTCGCGGTAGCTCCAGCTCTCGCCACTCGCCTTCTTTTGCGCGAGGTGGTACGTGCGCACCCGCGCCGCGGCCGCTTCGAGCGCCTGGCGCTGGGCGGCGGGCAGGGAATCGAAGGCTGCGCGCAGCTCGGCAGCGCTCAGTTCGAGCGCGCCCATGTCCGCGACATCGAGGCGGTCGAAGCGTGCGGTGTACTCCAGCACCGCCGCGTCGCCGCGCTTTTGCACCTCGGCCAGGATGTCGGCCACCCGCTGTTCGATCGCCGCGTCGGTGTCGGCGGACCAGTGCAGGCGCGCCTTGAACTGCGCCTCGAAATCGGCCGAGGCGGTGGACAGTCGCAGGGGTCGGGCGTTCTCGGTCATGGCCTTACTTGTTGTCGATGGCTTGCGCGAACACATCGATGATGCGGCGGATCGGCTCGCGCTTGAGCTTGAGCGCCGCCTGGTTCACGACCAGGCGCGCGCTGATGTCCATGATGCGTTCGACTTCGACCAGGTGGTTCGCCTTGAGCGTGTTGCCGGTCGAGACCAGGTCGACGATGGCGTCGGCCAGCCCGGTCAGCGGCGCCAGTTCCATGCTGCCGTACAGCTTGATCAGGTCGACGTGCACGCCCTTGGTGGCAAAGAATTCGCGCGCCAGGCCGACATACTTGGTCGCCACCTTGATGCGCGAACCCTGCTTCACCGCCGAGGCGTAGTCGTAGTCGGCGCGCACCGCCACGCTCAGGCGGCAGGCGGCGATCTTCAGGTCGAGCGGCTGCACCATGCCCTGGTTGCCGTGCTCGAGCAGCACGTCCAGCCCGGTCACGCCCAGGTCGGCACCGCCGTACTGCACGTAGGTCGGCACATCGGAAGCGCGCACCAGCACCACGCGCACGTCGGGCCGGTTGGTGCCCAGGATGAGCTTGCGCGATTTCTCCGGATCTTCCGTCACCTCGATGCCGGCAGCAGCCAGCAGCGGCAGCGTTTCCTCGAAGATGCGTCCCTTGGACAGCGCCAGCGTGATCATGCGCCGCCTCCGCGCGTGACGCGCTCGATGTCGGCACCGATGCCGCGCAGCTTTTCTTCCATGCGGTCGTAGCCCCGGTCCAGGTGGTAGATGCGGTCGACCAGGGTTTCGCCCTCGGCCACCAGGCCGGCAATCACCAGGCTGGCGGAGGCGCGCAGGTCGGTCGCCATCACGGTGGCGCCCGAGAGTTGCGGCACGCCCTCGATCACGGCCACCTTGCCATCGGTCTGGATGTGCGCGCCCAGGCGCATCATTTCGTCGACGTGCATGAAGCGGTTCTCGAAGATGGTTTCGGTCACCGTCGAGGTGCCGGCAGCGATGACGTTGAGCGCCATGAACTGCGCCTGCATGTCGGTGGGGAACCCGGGGTATTCGGTGGTGCGGAAGCTCTGCGCCTTGAGGCGCCCGCTGGCCTGCACGCGCACGCCGCCCTCGACCGCCGTGACCTGGGCGCCGGCTTCGATCAGCTTCTCGATCACCGCGTCCATGTGGTCGGCCCGCGCATGGCGCAGCAGCACGTCGCCGCCGGCGGCGGCCACCGCGCACAGGAAGGTGCCGGCCTCGATGCGGTCGGCCACCACCTGGTGCGTGCAGCCGTGCAGGCGCTCGACGCCCTGGATGCGGATGCGGCTGGTGCCGTGGCCTTCGATCCTCGCGCCCATGGCGATCAGCATCTCGGCCAGGTCGGGAATCTCGGGCTCCTGCGCCGCGTTCTCCAACACCGTTTCGCCCTCGGCCAGCGCCGCGGCCATGAGGAAGTTCTCGGTGCCGGTGACAGTCACCATGTCGGTGGTGATGCGCGCGCCGCGCAGGCGCTTGAGACCCGGCTGCAGACTGGCCACCATGTAGCCGTGCTCGACCACGATCTCGGCGCCCATCGCCTGCAGGCCCTTGATGTGCTGGTCGACCGGTCGCGAGCCGATGGCGCAGCCGCCGGGCAACGAAACCTTGGCATGGCCGAAACGCGCCAGCAGCGGGCCCAGCGCCAGCACCGACGCGCGCATGGTCTTGACCAGCTCGTAGGGTGCCTCGGGCTGGCTCAGGTCGGCCGCGTTGATCTGCACCGTGCCGTTGGCGTCGCGCTCGGCGCTGACGCCCATGTTGCGCACCAGCTTGAGCATGGTCGCCACGTCCTGCAGGCGCGGCACGTTGTGCAGGGTGACCGGGTCGCTGGTCAGCAGCGCCGCGCACAGTTCGGGCAGCGCGGCGTTCTTGGCGCCGGAAATGGCCACCTCGCCGCGAAGCTGGCGCCCGCCGCGAATCATCAATTTATCCATCTGAATCTCCCGAGAACGACTAGCGCGGTTGTTGGGCCCATTCGGCCGGCGTGAAGGTCTTCATCGACAACGCATGCACTTCGTCGGTATGCATTTTCTCACCGAGGGTCTTGTAGACGCGCTGGTGTCGGGCGATCGGGCGCTTGCCTTCGAACTCGGCCGAGACGATGGTGGCGAACCAGTGGCGGCCATCGCCCTCGAGGGCGATGTGGTCGCACGGCAGGCCGGCGGCGATGATCGATTTCAGTTCTTCGGCAGTCATAGCTTGGTGCGTTATCCGCGAATTTTGTAGCCGATGCGCAGCAGGTGGACCGCCACGGCGCTCACCACCAGCCAGGCACCGCCCACAATGCCCAGGCTGAGCCACGGCGACGCATCGCTGATGCCGAAGAAGCCGTAGCGGAAGCCGTCGATCATGTAGAAGAAGGGGTTGAGATGGCTGATGTGCTGCCACACCGGCGGCAGCGAATGGATCGAATAGAACACGCCCGAGAGGAAGGTCATGGGCATGATCAGGAAGTTCTGGAACACCGCCATCTGGTCGAACTTCTCGGCCCACAAGCCGGCGATGAGCCCCAGCGTGCTCAGCATGGCCGCGCCCAGCACCGCGAAGACGATGATCCACACCGGCGCCTCGAAGCTCGGTACCGCGAAGAACAGCGTGACGACGAACACGCCGACGCCGACCACCAGGCCGCGCACCATCGAGGAGCCGACATAGGCCATGAACAGGCCCCAGTGCGAGAGCGGCGTGAGCAGCACGAACACCAGGTTGCCCATGATCTTGCTCTGGATGAGCGAGGACGAACTGTTGGCGAAGGCGTTCTGCAGCACGCTCATCATCACCAGGCCGGGGATGAGGAAGGCGGTGTAGCTCACCACGTCGTAGACCTTCACGCGGTCTTCCAGCACGTGGCCGAACACCATCAGGTAGAGCACGGCGGTGAGCACCGGCGCGCCGACGGTCTGGAAGCCGACCTTCCAGAAACGCAGCACTTCCTTGTAGAGCAAGGCGCGCCAGCCGGTGGCGGTGATCATCATGGCTGGCTCCCGGCAACGCAGGTTTCTCGGGTTTCGCGCGCGCAATTCATCGCGTGACCTCCAGCGGCGTCTGCTCGCCGGCCATGAGGTCGATGAACACATCTTCCAGGTCGGCCTTGCGCATCTCGACGTCTTCCACCGTGAGACCCGCCTCGCGCACGGCGGCCAGCACCTGCTCGACTTCCAGCGCGTTCTGCGCCGGCAGCTGGACGATGCGGCCGGTGACGCGCGCATGCTGCGCCAGTGCCAGCGGCAGGGTGCCGTCGGTCTTGAAGCGCAGCACGTTGCTGGCGGCCGACTTGAGCAGTGCGCTGGTGTGGTCGAGCGCGATCACCCGCCCTTGCTTGAGCATGGCGATGCGGTTGCACAGGGCCTCGGCTTCTTCCAGGTAATGGGTCGTGAGCAGCACGGTGCTGCCCTGCTTGTTGAGCTTGGCGACGAACTGCCACAGGGTCTGGCGCAGCTCGACGTCGACACCGGCGGTGGGCTCGTCCAGCACGATCACCGGCGGCTTGTGCACCAGCGCCTGCGCCACCAGCACGCGGCGCTTCATGCCGCCCGAGAGCTGGCGCATGTTGGCGCTCGCCTTGTCGGCCAGGCCCAGGCTGTGCAGCAGTTCGTCGATCCAGTCGTCGTTGTTGCGGATGCCGAAGTAGCCGGACTGGATGCGCAGCGCTTCGCGCACGTTGAAGAAGGGGTCGAACACCAGTTCCTGCGGCACCACGCCCAGTTGGCGGCGGGCGTCGGCAAAGTGCTGCTGCACGTCGAAGCCGCGCACGCTGACGGCGCCGGCGGTGGCACGCGACAGGCCGGCCAGGATGCTGATCAGGGTGGTCTTGCCGGCACCGTTGGGACCGAGCAAGCCGAAGAATTCGCCTTCCTCGATCTCGAACGAGACGTCGTCGAGGGCACGCAGGCCCTGTTTGCCCTGCGCCTGTTGCTGGCGTGTTGCGGGGTAGGTCTTGCAGACCGATTGGAAGGAGATGGCGGGCATGGGAGCCGGCAATTTTAAGCCGGGGCCGGCCGGCGCGCCCGGCGCCCGGCGCATGGCCTTGTACGACGGGCCTGGCCGGCGCGCCTTTCAGGGGGCGGCAGGCAGCAGCCCGGCGATGCCGTAGAGCGAGGCCAGCTCGCGCAGCTTGGGCGAGAGCGACCTCACGGAGAACACATGGCCGCGCCCCAGCGCCTCGCGCCGGCATTCGAGCAGCACGGCCAGCGCCGAGGAATCGAACTGCGTCAGGGCCGTGGCGTCGAGCACCGTCGAGTTGCCGACCTGCCCGGCGATGCCCTGCTGCAGCATGCGCAGGCAGGCCGGCGCGTCGTCGTGGGTCAGGCGGGAAGGCAAGACGAGCATGGTGGTGCGAAGGCGGTGCCGGGGCCGGTCAGCCCTTGGTCGCGGCCTTGTTGCGGGTGGCGAGCGAGTTGATCAGGCCGTCGATGCCCTTGGCGTTGATCTCCTGCGTGAACTGGGTGCGGTAGGTGTCGACCAGCCAGATGCCCAGCACGTTCAGGTTGTAGATCTTCCAGCCACCGACTTCGCCCGGCGTCTTTTCCAGGCGGTAGTCGATCTGCACCGGATCGCCCGAGCCGCTGCGCACTTCGGTACGCACCAGCACTTCGGGGTCGGTGATCGAGCCGCGGAAGGGCTTGACCGTGACGGTCTGGTCGGTCACCTGGTCGAGCGCACCGGCGTAGGTGCGCACCAGCAGCAGCTTGAATTCTTCCTGCAGGCGCTGGCGCTGCTCGGGCGTGGCCTGGCGCCAGGCCGGCCCGACGGTGGAAGCGGTCATGCGCTGGAAGTCGACATTGGGCATGACCTTGGTGTCGACCAGCACCATGATCTTGCCGATGTCACCGGACTTGATCGACTTGTCGGCCTTGATGGTTTCGATGACGTCGGACGTCAGCCGGCCCACCAGGGCGTCGGGTGCCTCGTCGGCCGCGCGTGCGGCCGGCGCAAAAGTGATGGCAGCGCCGATCAGGAGCGCGCTGGCCAGCACGAAGCGGCCCCAGGTTCGACGTTGCAGGATGTTGTTCATGGATGTTTCCCTTTTTTGGTTTGTCGCGGTGCGATGCACGCTCTTGGGTGCACCGGAATCCGCCAGGGTTCCCGGCGGCGTGCAGACGCGCATGCAACCAGATGCAAGCGGACGGGCTGCCAACCGCCCTAGCGATAGTCCTTCGAGTCGTCCGGCGGATTGCCGTCATACACCGCGTTCTGGCGGCGTTGCAGGTAGATGTCGCGGATGAACGAATACTCGTCCAGCGCGGCGCCCTGCACCAGCCGGTCGACCTTGAGCAGATCGGCACGCAGGTCGACGTACTTGAGGGCGTACATCGAATTGCGCAAGGGGATGTTGTCGACGTTGGAGATCAGGCCGCCGTAGTAGTCGACGAACAGCGAACCGGCGTCGCGCACCGAAGACGGGCCAAGGAAGGGGAGCACCACGTAGGGGCCGGGCGGCACGCCGTAGCGGCCCAGGGTCTGGCCGAAGTCCTCGGGGTGGCGCTCGATGCCCAGTTCGGTGGCGACGTCGAGAATGCCGCCCAGTCCGAAGAAGGTGTTGACGTTCAGCCGCATGAAGGTCAGCGCCGACTGTTCCATGCGCAGCTGCATGACGCTGTTGGCAAAGCTCCAGAAATCGGTCAGGTTGAAGTAGAAGTTGCTGACGCCGGTGCGCACCAGGCCAGGCACCACGTCGGTGTAGGCGACGGCAACGGGGCGCAGGAAGGCGCGATCGACCGTGTCGTTGAACTTGTGGACGCTGCGGTTGAAAGGTTCGAGGGGATCGCTTGGCGTCGGGTTGGCCACGGTGGCGCAACCGCCCAGCCAGGCCAGCGCCGCCAGCGCGCCGGCTTGCAGGGCACGCCTGCCAGCTTGGCGCATCGCGCTCGAACGGGTGAGGGGTGAGGAATTCATTTCTTGCTGTTGCCGGAATCGGACGAGGTCCCGCCTTCGGCCGCCTTGCTGTAGAGGAATTGGCTGATGAGGTTTTCCAGCACCACGGCCGACTGGGTCGAGGTGATGCGGTCGCCAGGCTGCAGGTTCTGGTCGGCGGCGCCTGCCTCGATCCCGATGTATTGCTCGCCGAGCAAGCCACTGGTCAGGATCTTCAAGGAACTGTCCTTGGGGAAACTGTAGCGGCTTTGCATCGCCAGGGTCACGTCGGCCTGGAAGCTTTTGTCGTCAAAAGTGATGGAGTCGACACGACCGACCACCACGCCGGCACTTTTCACCGCCGTTTGCGCTTTCAGGCCGCCGATGTTGTCGAAACGGGCGACGATGGGGTAGGTCTTCTGGAAGCTCAGGTTCAGCAGGTTGGCCGACTGCAGGGCGAGGAAGAGCAGCGCGGCCGCCCCAAGCAGCACGAACAGTCCGACCCAGACGTCGCTACGGGAACGTTGCATGGTGTTATCTCCTAGATGCTGAACATCATGGCGGTCAGCAGAAAATCGAGCCCGAGCACGGCCAGCGAGGCCGTGACCACGGTGCGCGTGGTGGCGCGCGACACCCCTTCGGGCGTGGCGCGCGCGGTGTAGCCCTGCAGCAGCGCGATGAAGGTGACGGTGACGCCGAACACCACGCTCTTGATGACGCCGTTGCCGACGTCGCGCCAGACATCGACGCCGCCCTGCATCTGGCCCCAGAAGGCGCCGGTGTCCACACCCAGCAGCAGCACGCCGACGACATAGCCGCCCAGGATGCCGACCGCGCTGAACACCGCGGCCAGCAGCGGCATGGTGATCACGCCGGCCCAGAAGCGCGGCGCCAGGATGCGCGCCACCGGGTCGACCGCCATCATCTCCATGGCGCTGAGTTGCTCGCCCGCCTTCATCAGGCCGATCTCGGCCGTGAGCGACGTACCGGCGCGCCCGGCAAAGAGCAAGGCGGCCACCACCGGGCCCAGTTCGCGCACCAGGCTCAGCGCCACCAGCAGGCCCAGCGCATCGCCCGAACCATAGCGCTGCAAGGTGTAGTAGCCCTGCAGGCCGAGCACGAAACCGACGAACAGGCCCGACACGGCGATGATCGCCAGCGAGTAGTTGCCCAGGAAATGGATCTGGTCGCGCACCAGGCCGAAGCGGCGCAGGCTCTTCACGCCCGGCCCGGCCAGTTGCGTGAACAGGCGCGCGCCGAAACCGAGGTTGGCCAGCTGGGTGCGCACGGCGAAGCCCACATCGGCTGGTTTCCACCAACTCATGCGCGGCCCCCTTCGCCATTGCCGAAATCCTGCTCCACGCTCACGCCCGGGTGGTGGAAGCGCACCGGCCCGTCGGCCAGCGCATTGACGAACTGGTGCACCAGCGGATCGGTGCTGTGGCGCACGTCGTCCGGCGCGCCTTGCGCGGCAACCCCGCCGTTGGCCAGGATCACCACGTGGTCGGCGATCTTGAAGGTCTCTTCCAGGTCGTGCGAGACCACGATGCTGGTCAGGCCCAGCGTGTCGTTCAGGCGGCGAATCAGCCGCGCGGCCGTGCCCAGCGAGATCGGATCGAGGCCTGAAAAAGGCTCGTCGTACATCACCAGTTCGGGGTCGAGCGCGATGGCGCGCGCCAGCGCCACCCGGCGCGCCATGCCACCCGACACCTCGGCGGGCATCAGGTCGCGCGCACCGCGCAGGCCCACCGCGTCGAGCTTCATCAGCACGATGTCGCGCACCAGGGCTTCGGACAACTGGGTGTGCTCGCGCAGCGGGAAGGCCACGTTGTCGAACACGCTCATGTCGGTGAACAGCGCGCCGAACTGGAACAGCATGCCCATGCGCCGGCGCGCCGCGTAGAGCGCCGCGACATCCATGCGCGCCACGTCCTGGCCGGCAAACAATACTTCGCCCCGCTGCGCCCGCGCCTGGCCGCCGATCAGGCGCAGCGTGGTGGTCTTGCCGCCGCCGGACGCGCCCATCAGGGCCGTCACTTTCCCTTTGGGCACGGTGAACGACACCCCATCGAGGATGGGGCGCTCGCCATAGCCAAAGCTCACGTTGCGAAATTCAACGACGTCGGTGGAAGCCAAAAGTACGTTCGGAAATGGAAATGAGAAAGCCGGGGCGCCTTGTGGGCATCCCGGCTTGCGGTTACACAATGATAAGGGAAAGCCCCAGCCGGGGCCGCAGGTGGACTCAGCGCGGCAGGTCGCTGAAGCCCATCAGGAACTCATCGACCGCGCGCGCAGCCTGGCGGCCTTCGCGAATCGCCCACACCACCAGCGACTGGCCGCGGCGCATGTCGCCGGCAGCGAACACCTTGGGCACGTTGGTGGCGTAGCCGCCGATGAAATCGACGCCGGCCTTGGCGTTGCCGCGCGCATCCTTCTCGACGCCGAAGGCTTCCAGCACGCTCGCGACCGGGCTGACGAAGCCCATCGCCAGCAGCACCAGGTCGGCCTTGAGGGTCTGCTCGCTGCCGGGCACTTCGACGATCTTGCCGTCCTTGAACTCGACGCGCACCGTCTTCAGGCCGGTGACCTTGCCCTTTTCACCGATGAATTCCTTGGTCGAGATGGCGAACTCGCGCTCGCAACCTTCCTCATGGCTGGAGCTGGTGCGCAGCTTGATCGGCCAGTACGGCCAGGTCAGCGGACGGTTCTCTTCTTCCGGCGGTTGCGGCATCAGCTCGAACTGCGTGACGCTGACCGCGCCGTGGCGGTTGCTGGTGCCGACACAGTCGGAGCCGGTGTCGCCGCCGCCGATCACGATGACGTGCTTGCCGTCGGCGCGCAGCTGGCCCTTGACCTTGTCGCCCGCGTTGACCTTGTTCTGCTGCGGCAGGAACTCCATCGCGAAATGGATGCCGTCGAGCTCGCGCCCGGGCACCGGCAGGTCGCGCGACTGCTCGGCACCGCCGGTCAGCAGCACCGCGTCGAATTCCTTGTCGAGCTGCTCGGGCGTGACGGTTTCCTTGGCCCAGTTGGTGACCTTGGAGCCCTTGCCCAGCGTGTCCTTGGCAGCACCCACGACGACGCCGGTGCGGAACTGCACGCCTTCGGCCTTCATCTGCTCGACGCGCTTGTCGATGTGCGACTTCTCCATCTTGAAGTCGGGAATGCCGTAGCGCAGCAGGCCGCCGATGCGGTCGTTCTTCTCGAACAGGGTCACGTCGTGGCCGGCGCGCGCCAGTTGCTGCGCGGCCGCCATGCCGGCCGGGCCGGAGCCGACCACGGCGACCTTCTTGCCGGTCTTGTGGCGCGCCACGCGCGGCGCGACCCAGTTTTCCTGCCAGGCGCGGTCGACGATCGCGTGCTCGAGCGACTTGATGCCGACCGGGTCGTCGTTCACGTTCAGCACGCAGGCCGCCTCGCAGGGCGCGGGGCAGATGCGGCCGGTGAATTCCGGGAAGTTGTTGGTCGAGTCGAGTACCGCGAAGGCGCTTTGCCAGTCGGCGCGGTACACCAGGTCGTTGAAGTCCGGAATGATGTTGTTGACCGGGCAGCCGCTGTTGCAGAACGGCGTGCCGCAATCCATGCAACGTGCGCCCTGCACCTTGGCCTGTGCCTCGTCGAGGCCGACAACGAATTCCTTGTAGTGCTTGACGCGCTCGGCGACCGGGCGATAGCCCTCTTCGACGCGCTCATGCTCCATGAAGCCGGTGATTTTTCCCATCGTGGTTCCTGTATTTCTGGGTGTCGGTGCGCTGTTGCCGCTCAGACGGCCGCCGGTGTACGCGTGGCGTGCGGCTCGAGGCCCACGTGCGCGTTGTTTCCGCTGCTGGTGCGTTCGACTTCGCGGTCGTGGATCTCGGCCAGCGCGCGCTTGTATTCGTTCGGGAACACCTTCACGAAACGGGTGCGGGCGCTCGCCCAGTTGTCCAGCAGTTCGCGTGCGCGCTTGCTGCCGGTCCAGCGGTGGTGGTCTTCCAGCAACTTGCGCAGCTGTGCCTCGTCGGTCGTGCCGCCATGCCAGACCGAGCGGTTGACGCTGGCGGTCTGCTCGGCCGAGGTCAGCACCTTCTCCAGCGACACCATCGCCAGGTTGCAGCGCGAGGCGAATTCACCGTCCTCGTCGTAGACGAAGGCCACGCCGCCGCTCATGCCGGCCGCGAAGTTGCGCCCGGTCTTGCCCAGCACGGCCACCGTGCCGCCCGTCATGTACTCGCAGCCGTGGTCACCCGTGCCCTCGACCACCGCGGTGGCGCCCGACAGGCGCACCGCGAAACGCTCGCCGGCCACGCCGCAGAGATAGGCTTCGCCGGTGGTCGCGCCGTACAACGCGGTGTTGCCGACGATGGTGTTGCGCACCGCTTCGCCGCGGAAGTCCAGGCTCGGGCGCACCACCACGCGGCCGCCCGACAGGCCCTTGCCGGTGTAGTCGTTGGCATCGCCGATCAGGTACAGCGTGATGCCGCGCGCCAGGAAGGCGCCGAAGGACTGGCCGCCGGTGCCTTCGAGCTGGATGCGGATGGAATCGTCCGGCAGGCCTTCGGGATGCACCTTGGTCAGCGCGCCCGACAGCATGGCGCCGACCGAGCGGTTGACGTTGCGCGCCACCTCGATGAACTGCACCTTCTCGCCCTTGTCGATGGCCGGGCGCGACTTCTCGATCAGCCGGATGTCCAGGCTCTTGTCCAGCCCGTGGTCCTGGCTGTCGACGTGGAAGCGCGCCACCTCGGCCGGCACATTCGGCTGGGCGAACAGGCGGCTGAAGTCGAGCCCGCTGGCCTTCCAGTGCTCGATGCCGGCGCGCATGTCGAGCAGGTCGGCACGGCCGATCAGCTCGTCGAACTTGCGGATGCCCAGCTGCGCCATGATCTGGCGCACTTCTTCGGCGACGAAGAAGAAGTAGTTCACCACGTGCTCGGGACGGCCCGAGAACTTCTTGCGCAGGGTCGGGTCTTGCGTGGCCACGCCCACCGGGCAGGTGTTGAGGTGGCACTTGCGCATCATGATGCAGCCCTCGACCACCAGCGGTGCGGTGGCGAAGCCGAATTCATCGGCGCCCAGCAGCGCGCCGATGGCGACGTCGCGGCCGGTCTTCATCTGGCCGTCGGCCTGCACGCGGATGCGCCCGCGCAGGCGGTTGAGCACCAGCGTCTGCTGCGTTTCGGCCAGGCCGATTTCCCACGGGCTGCCGGCATGCTTGATCGACGACCACGGCGAGGCGCCGGTGCCGCCGTCGTGGCCGGCAATCACCACGTGATCGCTCTTGCACTTGGCCACGCCCGCGGCGATGGTGCCGACGCCCACTTCGCTCACCAGCTTGACGCTGACGCTGGCGTGCGGCGCGACGTTCTTCAGGTCGTGGATCAGCTGGGCCAGGTCCTCGATGGAATAGATGTCGTGGTGCGGCGGCGGGCTGATGAGGCCCACGCCCGGCACCGAGTAGCGCTGCTTGCCGATGTAGGGCGTGACCTTGCCGCCCGGCAGCTGACCGCCCTCGCCCGGCTTGGCGCCCTGCGCCATCTTGATCTGGATCTGGTCGGCCGACGACAGGTATTCGGCGGTGACGCCGAAGCGGCCCGAGGCCACCTGCTTGATGCGCGAACGCAGCGAGTCGCCGTCCTTGAGCGGCAGGTCGACTTCCACGTTCTCGGCGCCGATCACGCTCTTGAGCGTGTCGCCCACCTTGATCGGGATGCCCTTGAGCTCGTTGCGATAGCGCGCCGGGTCTTCGCCGCCTTCACCGGTGTTGCTCTTGCCGCCGATGCGGTTCATCGCCACCGCCAGCGTGGAGTGCGCCTCGGTGCTGATGGAGCCGAGCGACATCGCACCGGTGGCGAAGCGCTTGACGATCTCGGCCGCCGGTTCGACCTCGTCCACGGCAATGGCCTTGGCCGGATCGAACTTGAACTCGAACAGGCCACGCAGCGTCAGGTGACGACGGTTCTGGTCGTTGATCAGCTGCGCGTATTCCTTGTAGGTGTTGAAGTTGTTGGCGCGCGTGCTGTGCTGCAGCTTGGCAATCGCGTCGGGCGTCCACATGTGCTCTTCGCCGCGGGTGCGCCAGGCGTATTCGCCGCCGGCGTCCAGCATGTGGGCCAGCACCGGGTCGTCGCCGAAGGCGGCCTTGTGCATGCGGATGGCTTCCTGCGCGATCTCGAACACGCCGATGCCCTCGACCCGGCTGGCGGTGCCGGTGAAGTACTTGCCGACGGTCTCGCTGTTCAGGCCGATGGCCTCGAACAGCTGCGCGCCGCAGTAGCTCATGTAGGTGCTCACGCCCATCTTGGACATGATCTTCGAGAGGCCCTTGCCGATGGCCTTGACGTAGTTGTAGATCGCCTTCTCGGCGCTCAGGTCGCCGCTCAGGTCTTCGTGCATCGCCGCCAGCGTTTCCATCGCCAGGTAGGGGTGCACGGCTTCGGCGCCGTAGCCGGCCAGCACGCCGAAGTGATGCACCTCGCGCGCCGAACCGGTTTCCACCACCAGGCCGGCGGTGGTGCGCAGGCCCTCGCGCACCAGGAACTGGTGGATCGCCGACAGCGCCAGCAGCGCGGGAATGGCCACCTGCGTGGCGCTCACGCCGCGGTCGCTCACGATCAGGATGTTGTGGCCGCCCTTGATGGCGTCCACCGCTTCGGCGCACAGCGAGGCCAGCTTGGCTTCCACCCCTTCATCGCCCCAGGCGAGCGGGTAGGTGATGTCCAGCGTGTAGCTCTTGAACTTGCCCTGCGTGTACTTGCCGATGTCGCGCAGCTTGGCCATGTCGGCGAAGTCGAGGATCGGCTGGCTCACTTCGAGCCGCATCGGCGGGTTGACCTGGTTGATGTCCAGCAGGTTCGGCTTGGGGCCGATGAAGGACACCAGCGACATCACGATCGCCTCGCGGATCGGGTCGATCGGTGGGTTCGTCACCTGCGCGAACAGCTGCTTGAAGTAGCTGTAGAGCGGCTTGTTCTTGCTCGAGAGCACGGCCAGCGGGCTGTCGTTGCCCATGGAGCCGATGCCCTCTTCGCCGGCCTGCGCCATCGGGCTCATCAGGAACTTGATGTCTTCCTGGGTGTAGCCGAAGGCCTGCTGGCGATCGAGCAGCTTGACCTGCGATTCCAGCGCCGTCGGCGCGTCCTTGCCCTCGGCCTTGACGCTGTCCAGCTTGATGCGCAGGTTCTCGATCCACTGCTTGTAGGGCTTGCTGTTGGCGAGGCTGGCCTTGAGCTCCTCGTCGTCGATCATGCGGCCCTGTTCCAGGTCGATCAGGAACATCTTGCCCGGCTGCAGGCGCCACTTGCGCACGATCTTGTGCTCGGGCACCGGCAGCACGCCGGATTCGGAGGCCATGATGACCAGGTCGTCGTCGGTCACGCAGTAGCGCGAGGGGCGCAGGCCGTTGCGGTCCAGCGTGGCGCCGATCTGGCGGCCGTCGGTGAAGACGATCGAGGCCGGGCCGTCCCACGGCTCCAGCATGGCAGCGTGGTATTCGTAGAAGGCGCGGCGGCGCGGGTCCATGGTGGCGTGCTGCTCCCACGGCTCCGGGATCATCATCATCACGGCCTGGCTGATCGGGTAGCCGGCCATCGTCAGCAGTTCGAGGCAGTTGTCGAAGGTGGCGGTGTCGGACTGGCCGGCGAAGCTGATGGGGTACAGCTTGGCGAGGTCGGCGCCGAGCACGGGCGAGCTCATCACGCCCTCACGCGCCTTCATCCAGTTGTAGTTGCCCTTGACCGTGTTGATCTCGCCGTTGTGCGCGACATAGCGGTACGGGTGCGCCAGCGGCCACTCGGGGAAGGTGTTGGTCGAGAAACGCTGGTGCACCAGGCCCAGTGCCGAGACGCAGCGCTTGTCTTGCAGGTCAAGGAAGTAGGTGCCCACTTGATCGGCCAGCAGCAGGCCCTTGTAGACCACCGTGCGGCTCGACATCGAGGGGACGTAGTATTCCTTGCTGTGCTTGAGCTTGAGGCGCTGGATGTTGGCGCTGGCCGTCTTGCGGATGACGTAGAGCTTGCGCTCGAGCGCGTCCTGCACGATCACGTCGTCGCCGCGGCCGATGAAGACCTGGCGCAGGATCGGCTCCTTCTCGCGCACGGCGGGCGACATCGGCATCTCGCGGTTGACCGGCACGTCGCGCCAGCCCAGCAGCACCTGGCCTTCGGCCTTGATCGCGCGCTCCATCTCCTGCTCGCAAGCCAGGCGCGAGGCGTGTTCCTTCGGCAGGAAGATCATGCCGACGCCGTACTCGCCCTGCGGCGGCAGCATCACGCCCTGCGCGGCCATTTCCTCGCGGTAGAGCGCGTCGGGCAGTTGGATCAGGATGCCGGCGCCGTCGCCCATCAGCTTGTCGGCACCGACGGCGCCGCGATGGTCGAGGTTTTCAAGAATCTTCAGACCCTGCTGCACGATGGCATGGCTTTTCTCGCCCTTGATATGGGCCACGAAGCCGACGCCACAGGCGTCATGCTCATCGGCGCCTGAATACAGGCCGTTTTCTTGAAGGTATTGAATCTCGGCAGCCGTGGTCATGGTGCACTCCTTGGAATTTCGCGGGGGACACAGAGGATATTGCGTCGCACAAATAATGCCAAATGGTTTATTTGGGGTCAGATTCCAATTGTTTGACGTCAATCGGAGTGCCAATTTAATTGGGGACATATCACGACCTCCCTGGCACGGCGGACCAGAATGCGGCTCAGATGCCCGTGCTGCGCGGTCGTCGGCCGGCGCGTTCCTTGGTCAGGCGCCGCTCGGTCTGCTGTTTCAAAGTGTCGACAAAGCCGGTATCGCCGGCCACCCAACCGCGCAAGGTGGATTCGGTCAGCAGCCGCTGATCGGCGCCGGGCACGCCGGCGCGCACCAGTTCGGCGTATGCGGCCTCCCGCGCAAAGGGCGTGTTGCCCAGCGCCCAGTACAGGGCATGCGGCGAAATCAGCTTGTCGGTGCGCAGCCCGACGTAGTGGCCATGGCTGGACCACGGAAAGGCGCCGGGCTCGGCGACCATGCCGGCGCGCACCGGGTTGAGGTCGATGTAGGCCATGCAGGCCAGCAGGTAGCGATCGGTCTGGATCAGGGTCGAGCGGTAGCGCCCTTCCCACAAGGTGCCGCTGCGTCCATGCCGGTCGTTGAAATGACGCACGTAGCGCCGGCCGATGGCCTGCATCCATTGCGGCAGCGCCTCGGCGGTGGCCGGCGTGGCGAGGAAATGGAAGTGGTTGTCCATCAGCACATAGGCGTGCACCGCCACGCCGAATTGGGTGGCGTACTCGCTGGCCAGGCCGAGCAGCATCTCGCGGTCGGCCCGATCGGCAAACACCAGCTGGCGGTTGTTGCCGCGCTGGATGATGTGGTGCGGATAGTCCGCCAGCGTCAATCGGGGAAGTCGGGCCATGGCAATGCGGAGGCGATGCCGCGCGGCGGCTCAGGGCAACTTGAAGCGCGTCTCGGCCAGCGACGACAAACCGAACTGATCGAGCAATTCGGCCAGTCGCGTGGCGGCACTCGCCTTGCGCTGCCCGGTGTGGCGCGCAATGATCAATTCGTTCTTCATGCTGTGCTCCCAGCCCACCAGTTCGGTCACGGTGACCTGGTAACCGCTGGCTTCCAGGTACAGGCAGCGCAGCACGTTGGTCAGTTGGCTGCCGATCTCGCGCGTGTGCAGCGGATGGCGCCACAGCTCGGCCAGCGGCGTGCGCGCCAGTGCCAGCGCCTTTGTCTCGCGCAGGCAGGCGGCGATCTCGGCCTGGCAGCACGGCACCAGCACCATGAAGCGCGCCCGCTTGGCCAGGCCGAAGGCGATGGCGTCGTCGGTCGCGGTGTCGCAGGCGTGCAGCGCGGTGACCACGTCGATCTGCGCCGGCAAGGCCGAGGATTCGGTCGCCTGCGCCACGCTCAGGTTGAGAAAGGACATGCGCGCGAAGCCCAGGCGCTGCGCCAGGGCGCGCGACTTGTCGACCAGCTCCGCCCGCGTCTCGATGCCGTAGACATGGCCGGCGCTGCGTGCGCGATAGAACAGGTCGTAGATGATGAAGCCGAGGTAGGACTTGCCTGCGCCGTGGTCGGCCAGCGTGGCTTCCTTGCCGTCGGCCTCCAGCTCGAGCAGCAGCTTCTCGATGAACTGGAACAGGTGGTAGACCTGCTTGAGCTTGCGGCGCGAATCCTGGTTGAGCCGGCCTTCGCGCGTGAGGATGTGCAGTTCCTTCAGCAGCTCGACCGACTGCCCGGGGCGCAGCTCCTGCGCCAGCTCGGCTTGCGCCTTGTCGACCTTGCTCGCCTTGGGCTGCTTGTGTTCTGGCTTCACGCGGCGCCTCCGTGCGGGCCGACATCCAGCGCAGTCCAGCCCGGCCGGCCCAGTTGCTCAAGCGTGGCGATGTTGCGCTCGTAGATCGCCTCGGCCTGGGGAAATGCGTCGACCGCGCGGCTCACGCTGTCCTCGCGCAGCAGGTGCAGCGTCGGGTACGGCGTGCGGTTGGTGAAGTTGCTGATGTCGTCGGGGTCATGGCCGGCAAATTCGAATCGGGGATGGAAGGAGGCCAGTTGCAGCACGCCCTCGTGGCCGGCGCGGCGCATGCGGCGCTCGGCGCGCGCGGTGAAGTCGTTGAAGTCCAGGAAATCGGCCAGCGCGTGCGGGGCGATCAGCAGCGTGGTGTCGCGCACATCCGCTTCGTGCGCCAACAATTGCGCCGCCTCGAACAGCAAGGCGTCCAGCAAGGCCTCGGCATCATCGGGCAGATAGACCGCGTAGTGAATCTGGCCCTTCGCATGCACCGCCTTGGCGAAGGGGCAAAGGTTCAGGCCGATCACGGCGCGCTCGAGCCAGCGCCGGGTGTCGGCCTTGACCTGCGCCTCTTCGGCATCGCCAGCGTGGCCGGCTGGCGCGGACGGTTCAGTGCGCATGCTCATCCTCCACGCGACGGTGCAAGGCCGCCAACCTGCCGGCCAGCACGATACCGACCAGGCCGCAAGCCACCATGGCCGCCCAGGTCCATTGCCAACCACCGACACGGTGCGCCAGCCAGGCGACAAAAGGCGGCGACAGGAATTGCCCGAGCGACGAAGTCTGCTGCATCATGCCCACCGTTGTCGAGACCGTGGCGGCCGACGGTGCCAGCCGCACCGACAGCATGAACAGCGTCGCCGGCACCATGCCGCCGGCGGCCGAGAACAGGCACACCGCCACGTAGCGCAAGATCGGCGGCAGGGCCAGCGCATCGGCACCGCTGCCCCACTGCGCAAAGGCGGCGATGCTGGCCAGCGCCATGGTGAGGAAGCCGGCCACCAGCAGGCGCTGCGGCGCCACGCCGCGCTGCAGCAAGCGCCCGGCGCCCAGGTTGCCTGCGATGTTCACTGCCGCCGCCACGGCCGTCAGCACGGCAGCGAGCGAAGTTGCCACGCCCGCCTCCGCGTAGATCGCCGGCAGGAAGCCGATCACCGCGATCCACTGCGCCGCATAAACCGCGAAAGACAGGGCCAGCGCGCGCGGGCCAGCGGCGCCCAGCGTCTGCCCCAGCCGAGCAGCCCAGGATCCCGCCGCCGCGCACTCGGTGTGCGCCGCGTCGGGCGGCACCGCGCGCGCCACCCAGAGGGCCGCTGCCAGCGACACCAGCGACAGCGCCCACCACCAGCCACGCCAACCGCTCCAGGCGATCAGCGCCGGGCCGAGCAGCAAGGCCACGGTCCAACCCAGCGGCATGTAGGAGCCCCACAGGCCCATCACCGATTTCTGCGCCTGCGGCGCCACCAGCGTGCGGATCAGGCCCGGGCCCGGCATCACCACCAGCAGGAAGCCGACGCCTTCCACGCCGCGCAGCACGAGCAGCAAGGTCACCGCGTGCGACGAGGGGCCGACCAAGCCACCCGCCAGGCTGGCGGCGATCAACAGCGCCAAACCCAGCAACATGCAGCGCCGCAGGCCGATGGCGTCGGCCATCAGACCGACCACCAGGCCGAGCGTCATGCCGGCCACCTGCACCAGCGAGAGCAGGAAACCGGCCTGCACCAGGCTGATGTCCAGTTCGGCGCGCAGCACCGGCAGCGCAGGCGCCAGCTTGCCCAGGTGCAAGGCGGCGCTGACGCCGGCCGCGACCACGGCGAAGGCCGCGCCCGCGGTCGGCACGGCGCGGCCTGCGGTCGCGCGATCGGGGTTCACGACTGCCATGGCTTGCCCGTCAGGCGTTCGTGCTCGCGCATGGCGAAGCGGTCGGTCATGCCGGCGATGTAGTCGGCCACGGCGCGCTGGCGGTCGGGCCGCACGGCGTGCCGTTCCGGCATCTCGGTCGGCTGCGCGACATAGGCGTCGAACAATTCGCGCACCACCTGCTGGGCCTGCTGCGTGGTGCGCGTCACGGCCGGGTGGCGGTACAGGTTGGCGAACAGGAAGCGCTTGAGCGCCACGGACTGTTCGCGCATCGCATCGCTGAACAGCACCAGCGGCGGGGCCTGGCGCACCGCGTCGGCATCGCCCGGCTGCGCGGCTTCGAGCGCGGCGCGGGTGGCGTCGATGACGTCGTAGACCTGGGCGCTGAGCATGCGCCGGATGGTCTCGTACAGCACCCGGCGCTCGTCGAGCGCCGGGTATTCGCGCAGCACCTGCTGGCGGTAGCGTTCGAACAGCTCGATCTCGCGCAACTGGTCGAGCGCGAGCAGGCCCGAGCGCACGCCGTCATCGATGTCGTGCGCGTTGTAGGCGATCTCGTCGGCCAGGTTGCACAACTGGGCTTCCAGCCCAGGCTGGGTGCGGTCGAGGAAGCGCCGGGCCACGCCGCCCGGCTCGGCCGCCTCGAGGCGCTCGGCGTTGGCACGCGAACAGTGCTTGAGAATGCCCTCGCGCGTCTCGAAGGCCAGGTTGATGCCCTCGTACTGCGGATAGCGGTGTTCCAGCGCATCCACCACGCGCAGGCTCTGCAGGTTGTGCTCGAAGCCGCCGTGCGCGTCCATGCAGGCGTTGAGCGCGTCCTGCCCGGCATGGCCGAAGGGCGTGTGGCCGAGGTCGTGCGCCAGCGCAATCGCCTCCACCAGATCTTCATTCAGGCGCAGCGCGCGGGCGATGGAGCGCCCGAGTTGCGCCACTTCGAGCGAATGCGTGAGGCGGGTGCGAAACAGGTCGCCCTCGTGGTTGAGGAAGACCTGGGTCTTGTAGACCAGTCGGCGAAAGGCGGTGGAGTGCACGATGCGGTCGCGATCGCGCTGGAAGGCATCGCGGGTCGGCGCCGGCGCCTCGGCATGGCGGCGGCCGCGCGAACGCGCGGGGTGGCTGGCATAGGGCGCAAGCGACATCAGCGTGCGCAGCAGGCGGCGAGCACCTCGCGCACCACGGCGTCCGGCGCCGCGCGCACCACGGCAGAGCCCGGGCCGTCGAGCACCACGAAGCGGATCTCGCCACCTTCGGATTTCTTGTCGATGCGCATCAGTTCGAGGTAGCGGTCGGCGCCCAGGTCGGGCCCGACCACCGGCAAGCCGGCGCGCTCGATCAGGCGGGTCAGGCGTGCCACGAACGCGGCATCGACGCCGCCCAGGCGCTGCGACAGGTGCGCGGCCATGACCATCCCGCAACCCACCGCTTCGCCATGCAGCCATTCGCCGTAGCCCAGGCCGGATTCGATGGCGTGGCCAAAGGTATGGCCGAAGTTGAGGATGGCGCGCAGGCCGGATTCGCGCTCGTCCAGCCCAACCACGTGGGCCTTGATCTCGCAACTGCGCCGCACCGCGTGCGCCAGCGCCGCCGGCTCGCGTGCCAGCAAAGCGTCGAGCTGCGCTTCGGTCCATGCCATGAACGCCATGTCGAAGATCGGCCCGTACTTGATGCACTCGGCCAGCCCGGCGCTCAGCTCGCGCGCCGGCAGCGTGGCCAGCGTGCTCAGGTCGCACAGCACCAGTTGCGGCTGGTAAAAGGCGCCGATCATGTTCTTGCCCAGCGGGTGGTTGATGGCAGTCTTGCCGCCCACCGACGAATCGACCTGCGCCAGCAAGGTGGTGGGCACCTGCACGAACGGCACGCCCCGCATGTAGCTGGCCGCGGCAAAACCCGTCATGTCGCCGACAACCCCGCCGCCCAGCGCGAACAGCACGGTCTTGCGGTCGCAGCCGCAGCCCAGCAGTTTGTCGAAGATCAGGTTGAGCGTGCGCCAGTCCTTGTACGACTCGCCGTCCGGCAGTTCGATCAGGTGCACCTGGGCGAAGCGGCTGCGCAGCGCGGCCTGCAGGGCGGCGGCGTAGAGCGGTCCGACCGTGCTGTTGGTGACGATCAGCGCGCTGGTGGCCGCAGACACGGCATCGAGTCCGCACGCCTGGGCAATCAGGTCGGGGCCGATATGGATCGGGTAGCTGCGATCGCCCAACGAGATGTCGACGCGCTCCGGGGAAGCATTCAATGGCATGGGCCGGAGTTTAGGTCCTCGGCGCGACCGGCCTCGCCCATCGCCCCGGACCGCAGCCCAATTCCGCCTCAGTTGGCCGGGTCACCCTGCGGCGGCGGCGCCGGTTCCTCGAAGTCCTGCGCGATCTGGCTCACCAGGGCTGAAACCGAGGGCCGGCCGGTTTCCACCACCCGGTGCGCCACCTCGCGGTAGAGCGGATCGCGCAGGCGGTGCAGCTCGCGCAGGCGCCCCAACGGGTCGGCCACCTGCAGCAAGGGCCGCTTCACGTCATGGCGCAAGCGCCGGTACAGGTCTTCGGGGGAGGAACGCAGGTAGATGACGTCGAAATGCGCGCTCAGCACCTGCCGGTTGGCCGGCCGCAGCACCGAGCCGCCACCGGTGGACAGCACGCCGCGCGGCGATTGCGCTAGTAAGGCCAGCACGTCCTGCTCGAGGTCGCGAAAGCGCTCTTCGCCTTCGCGCTCGAAGTAGTCGCGGATCGAGCAGCCGATCCGCTCCTCGATGAGGTGATCGGAGTCGATGAAGTCGCACTGCAGCCGCTGCGCCAGGCGTTTGCCGACTGCAGATTTGCCCGAACCCGGCAGGCCGACCAGTGCAATGGCCACGTGATCAGGCGCGCCGCGCGTCAGCGCGCGGCGTTGCGGTCGGTAATCATCTTTGGCGTGATAAAGACGAGCATTTCGGTTTTGGACGTGTTCTTGTTACGGGTCCGGAACAATGCCCCCAGATAAGGCACTTCACCCAGCACCGGGATCCGATCTTCGTCGACCTGTTCGACCTGCTCGAAGATACCACCGATCACGACAGTGCCGCCGTTCTCCACCAGCACCTCGGTCTGCACGTGCTTGGTGTTGATCGCAAAACCCGCCAGGGTCTGCTGGCCGACCGTGTCCTTGTTGACGTCCAGCGTCAGGATGATGTTGCCTTCCGGCGTGATCTGCGGCGTGACTTCCAATTTCAGGTTGGCCTTGCGGAAGGCGATCGAGGTCGCCCCGCTGGAGGTCGCCACCTGATAGGGCAGTTCGGTACCTTGCTCGATCAGGGCCTTGGTCTGGTCGGCCGTGACCACCCGCGGGCTGGACACCACCTTGCCCTTGCCGTCGGCTTCCAGGGCCGAGATTTCCAGGTTCAGCAGGCGCGACAGGCTGGAGCTGAACAAGGAGATCGCAAAGGCGCCCGGCGTGCTGCCGGTGCCGTTCGGGCTGACTGCCGGCAGATTGATGAAGTTGCTGCCCGTGGCGGAACTGAAGGTGGCTTGCGGGGCCTGACCCGCCTCCTGCGTGATGGTCGGCTGCGTGCCGATGGAGGAATTGCCGTTGATGACCGACCCCCCCAGCTTCACGCCCAGCGACTTGCCGAAGGTATCGGAGGCTTCGACGATGCGCGCCTCGATCAGCACCTGGCGCACCGGGATATCGAGCTTCTTGATCAGTTCGGCCACCTGCGTCAGGCGCGAGGGAATGTCCGAGACGAACAACTGGTTGGTCCGCGCCTCGGCGATCACGCTGCCGCGCTGGCTCAGGATGCGGCTGTTGTTGCCGCCGCTGCCGCCGCCCGCCGTCGCGCCGGTACCGGTCAGGCCCTCGGCGATGGTGATGGCCTTGGTGTAGTTCAGCTGGAAGGACTGCGTCTGCAGCGGCTCGAGGTTCTGGATCGCCGCCTGCGCTTCGAAGTCGAGCTTTTCCTTGGCGTTGATCTCGTCCTTGGGCGCGATCCACAGCACGCTGCCGTTCTTGCGCATGCCCAGGTTCTTCGCCTGCATGATGATGTCCAGCGCCTGGTCCCACGGCACGTCCTTCAGGCGCAGCGTGAGGGCCCCGGTCACGGAGTCGGAGGTCACGATGTTGAAGTTCGTGAAGTCGGCGATCACCTGCAACAAGGCGCGGATCTCGATGTTCTGGAAGTTCAGCGACAGCTTCTCGCCGTTGTAGCCTACGCCCTGCGTCAGCTTGGTCGGATCGACCTTGCGGGGGCGCACCTCGACCACGAACTGGTTGTCGCTCTGGTAGGCGCTGTGGTCCCACTCGCCCTTGGGCTCGATGGTCATGCGCACACGGTCGCCCAGCTGCTGGGCGGTGATCATCTGCACCGGCGTGCCGAAGTCGGTCACGTCCAGGCGACGGCGCAGCCCCTCGGGCAGGGTCGACTTGGTGAAGTCCACCACCAGTTTCTGGCCCTGCTGGCGAATGTCGACGCCCACCTGGTTGTTGGCCAGATCGACGATCACGCGGCCGGTATGGTCGCTGCCCAGGCGGAAATCGATGTCGCGCAGCGGCACCGAGTCGCGGTTGCGGTTTTCGGCGAAGCCCGAAGTGGTGGTTTGTACCGGCGCCGCCGCAGCCACTGCGCCGAGCACCACCATCAGCGACTTGCCCTGCACCGTCGCGGTATAGGTGGTGGCTTGCTGAAGGTTCATCACCAGGCGCGTGCGGTCACCCGCCTGCACCACGTTGATGGAACGCAGGTTGCCCTGGTTCATGTCCAGCGTGTTGCGGCCGATGCCGTTGGTCACACCGGGAAAATCGAGCGCAATGCGCGCCGGCGACTGCACGGTGAAGCCGTTGGGCACCGCGTCCAGCGGCTGCGCCAGGTCGATGCGGATCACTTCGGCGCCCGACTGCATCGAGCCGGTCACGGCCTCGATGGCGTTCTGCGCGTGCGCAGCGACAACCGTTCCCAGGGCCAGAATGGTGGCGCCCAGACGGCGAAGCAAGATACCGGTCATTGTTTTTTGCTGGTTCATTTCTTCGATCCCTCTTGCAATTGCAGCGTCGCCACGCGTTCGATCCATTCACCGGCGGCGTCCTGCACGATTTCACGCAAGGCGAGTTCGGTTTCACTGATGTGGGTCACAAGCCCGTAGTTGAGTCCGAGGTGGTTGCCCACCCGCACCTGGTAGAGCAGCTTGTCGACCCGCACCAGGGCGACCGGCTTGCCGGTCTGATCAAGGCTGCCGACCATCGCCATCGCATCCAGCGGGAAGGCTTCGAGCGGCTCCTTGCGGCGCGCCAGTTCGGGCCCGATCAGGCTCGAATTGCTCGGCTGCGCCGACTCCCGGCGCAGCGCCTGCGTCAGCTTCTGGCTGTCGAACGGATCGACCACGCCCGCCTCGGTGTAGGCCTGCGGCGTGAAGCGCTTGGGCTCCTCGATCGGCTTGATGCTGGGGCGCACCTGCGCGCGCTCGGCGGCCATCCACTGGCGCAACTCATCCTTGCCCGAATCGGAACACCCGGTGAGCGCCGTCACCACCATGCCCGTGCAGGCCAATACGAAAAAGGGCTTCATCACTTCTTGCCCTTCTTCGCGGCAGCCGCGGCGGCGGCGCGCTTCTGGGCGTCCTGCTCTTCCGGATCCAGGTAGCGGAAAGTCCGCGCAGTGGCATCCATGGTCAAGCCGCCGTCCTTCTGGGGCACGATCGACAGGTTGTTCAGCGTCACGATGCGCGACAGGTTGGCCACGTCGGCCGCAAACGCGCCCATGTCGTGGTACTGGCCGGTCACGCGCAGGGCGATCGGCAGTTCGGCGTAGTAGTCCTTCACCGAGACCTGGCCCGGACGGAACAGTTCGAACTGCAGGCTGCGGCCCAGGCCCGCCTGGTTGATGTCCGACAGCAAGGCGTCCATTTCGGCCTTGCTCGGCAACTGCTTCTCGAGCAGGGTCACGTACTGCTGGACCTGTTCGCGCTGCTTCTTGAGCTGGTCGAGGTTGGCCGCCTGAGCCACCTTCTTCTTGTAGTCTTCGCGCAGCGACAGTTCCTGCGCCCGCGCCGCATCCAGTTCGTCGTTGGAATTGGTCAGCCAGACGAACCACAAGCCCACCAGCACCGCCGCGGTCACCAGCACGCACAGTGCGTAGCGTGGAATCGGCGGCCAGACGGACGGGTCATTGGGGTTCAGTCCGCGGAACTGATCGGCGATGTTGCGCAGCGAGGCACCGATGTCGAACGATCGCTTTGAGCGTGCTTTGGCCATACGCCCTACCCCTTCGTCGCCACGGCCGGCGCTTTGCCCGCGCCGGCGGCGGCGGGCTTGTTCAACTCGGTGGGCCGTTTCAGACCGATCTTCACCGAGAACTTGGCGACACGGCGCTGGTCACGGGCGCTCAGGGCCACGTTGCCGGCGGTGATCTCGATCAGCTCCGGCTTGACCAGCCAGGGGCTGTTGTTGCCCAGGTTGCGCAGCAGTTCGGACACCCGCTCGTTCGATTGCGCCATGCCCTGCAGGGTGACCGACTGGTTGTCCTGCTTCATGCTCGTGAGGTAAACCCCGTCGGGCAACTGGCGCACCAGCTCGTTCATCAGGTGCACCGGCAGGTTGCGGTCGCCCTGCAGGTCTTCCACCGCCTGCTTGCGCGCGCTCAGCGCCGCGATCTCGGCCTGCAGCGTGGAAATTTCCTTGATCTCGGCTTCGAGCTTGGTGACCTCGGACTTGAGGTAGCTGTTCTTCGATTGCTGGCTGGCGATCTGCGCCTCGAACCACACGAAGGCCGCGCCGGCAATGAGCACGCCCGCCACGGCGGAGGCGCCGAGCAGCACATAGAAATTCTCGCGGCGGCGCTTGCGCGCGGCTTCGCGGTGCGGGAGCAGGTTGATCAGGATCACTGCTGGAACCTCCGCATGGCCAGGCCACACGACGTCAGGTACGACGGCGCTTCGCGGCGCACCTTCTTCTCGCGGATGCCGGCGCCGATGTCCATGCCGTCGAAGGGATTCATCAGCGAACAGGCAAAGGAGGTCTGGCGCGTCACGGCGCTGGTCAGGCCCGGCAACGAGGCCGAGCCGCCGGCCAGCAACACGTAGTCGACGCGGTTGTAGGGCGTGCTGGTGAAGAAGAACTGCAGGGCGCGGGCGATTTCCTGCGCGATGCTGGCCACGAAGGGCTTGAGCACGCCCGAACCGTAGTCGTCGGGCAGGTCGCCGCTGCGCTTCTTGACCTCGGCCTCTTCCGCCGAGAAACCGTACTGGCGCACGATGAGTTGTGTCAGTTGCGCGCCGCCGAAGGCCTGGTCGCGGTCGTACAGCACTTCGTCGTTGCGCAGCACCTGCATGCTGGTGGTGGAAGCACCCACTTCGAACAAGGCCACCACGGCGTCCTGCCCTTGGCCGGGCAACTGTTCGATCAGGCGCGAGGCCGCCAGGCGCGAGGCATACGACTCGACGTCGAGGATGACGGCCTTGAGCCCGGCCGCCTCGGCCAGGCCCTGGCGGTCCTGCACCTTTTCCTTGCGCGATGCGGCGATCAGCACTTCGACATCGGCACCCGGATCGTTGTGCGGTCCGACCACGCAGAAATCCAGACTCACTTCATCCAGCGAGAAGGGGATGTACTGATTGGCTTCCGACTCGACCTGGATTTCCAGTTCCTGCTCGCTGAGACCGCCCGGCAGGATGATCTTCTTGGTGATCACCGCCGATGGCGGCAGCGCCAGCGCAGCATGTTTGGTGCGGGTGCCGCTCTTGCGAACCACGCGGCGCACCGCCTCGGCGACCTCATCGAATTTCTCGACGTTGCCATCGGTGATCCAACCGCGCTCCAGCGGTTCGATCGCACAACGCTCGAGCAGGTACTTGCCCGACGCATCGCGCCCCAACTCGACCAGCTTGACGCTGGATGAACTCACGTCCAGTCCAAGCAGTGCAGCGGGCTGGCGGCGAAACAACGATCCCATGGCAGCCAAGATTTATCCCGTTGAGGTTGTAACTATTCGAAAAAGATTCGAGAAAAATACGTCTGAGCCGCATGCTAGCAGCAAGGATTCGCGCCAACCAAGCAACAAAACTCGCAGCAAGTCACATTCGTTGCCAAAACCTGACGTGAGCGTGTGCCAATGCAACTTGCGTCACAAATAAGAGTACATGCGGCTTAGCGCACGGACCGCGCACCTGCGGGAGGGCCCGGTTTTTATAATGACCGCTGACTTCATCTGCCTCCATGCCCGCAAACCCTCCCTCGCCGCGTCCCGGCAAAAAGCCCCCTGCCAAGTCCGCCCCGAAACGCCGGAGCTGGCTGGGCTGGATCGGCCGCATCGTCCTGTGGGCGCTGGGCATTGCCACGGCCGGCGCGCTGTCGGTGCTCTTCGTTGCCGCCGTGGCGCTGGCGGTGGCCTACCCCAACCTGCCGGACATCTCTGAACTGTCCGACTACCGCCCCAAGCTGCCGCTGCGCGTATTTTCTTCCGAAGGCATGCTGATCGGGGAGTTTGGCGAGGAGCGGCGCAACCTTTCGCCGATCGACACCATCCCCAAGGTGATGAAGGACGCCGTGCTGGCCGCCGAGGATGCGCGCTTCTATTCGCACGGCGGCATCGACTACAAGGGCATGGTGCGCGCCGGCCTGGCCAACCTGAACCGCATCAAGAGCCAGGGCGCATCCACCATCTCGATGCAGGTGGCGCGCAACGTCTATCTCAGCTCCGAGAAAACGCTCACGCGCAAGGTCTACGAGATCCTGCTGACGATGAAGCTCGAGCACACGCTCACCAAGGACCAGATCTTCGAGATCTACCTCAACCAGATCTACCTGGGCAACCGGTCCTACGGCTTTGCCGCCGCATCCGAGGCCTACTTCGGCAAGCCGCTGCAGGACATCACCATCGCCGAGGCCGCCATGCTGGCCGGCCTGCCCAAGGCGCCCGGCGCCAACAACCCGATCACCAACCCCAGCCGTGCCCATGCGCGCCAGCAGTACGTGATCGACCGCATGGTCGAGGCCGGCTTCATCACCGCGCAGCAGGGCAACGAGGCGCGCGCCGAGAAGCTGCACCTGCGCGAAGGGCGCGACCCGGACCGCATGCACGCCGAATACGTGGCGGAAACGGTGCGCCAGCTGATGTTCGCCCAGTACGGCGACAGCACCTACACGCGCGGCCTGAACGTCTATACGTCCATCGTCGCGACCGACCAGACCGCCGCCTACAACGCCCTGCGCAAGGGAATCATGGATTACGAGCGCAAGCAGTTCTACCGCGGCCCGGAGCGCTTCGTCGAATTGCCCAAGGACCCGAAGGAACTCGACGACGCCGTCGACGACGCCCTGGCCGAGCATCCGGACAACGGCGACGTGCTGGCCGCCGTGGTGCTGGAGGCCTCGCCCAAGGAAGTGAAGGCGGTGCGCGGCAACGGCGACGTCATCGAGATCAGCGGCGAAGGCCTGCGCCCGGCGCAGTCCGGCCTGTTGCCCAAGGCCCAGCCCAACGTGAAGATCCGGCGCGGCGCCATCATTCGCGTGGCGCGCACACCCAAGGACGCGTGGGAAATCACCCAGCTGCCCGAGGTCGAAGGCGCCTTCGTGGCCATGGACCCGCGCGACGGGCAGGTCAAGGCGCTGGTGGGCGGCTTCGACTTCGGCAAGAACAAGTTCAATCACGTCACGCAGGCCTGGCGCCAGCCGGGCTCGAGCTTCAAGCCCTTCATCTATTCGGGCGCGCTCGAAAAGGGCTTCACCCCGGCGACGATCATCAACGACGGCCCGCTCTTCTTCGATGCCGGCACCACCGGCGGCCAGCCGTGGGAGCCGAAGAACTACGGCGGCGGCTTCGACGGCCCGATGCCGATGCGCAAGGCGCTGGCCAAGTCGAAGAACATGGTGTCCATCCGCATCCTGCAATCCATCGGTACGCGCTATGCGCAGGACTGGATCACCCACTTCGGCTTCGACCGCGAGAAGCACCCGGCCTACCTGCCGATGGCGCTGGGCGCCGGCGCCGTGACGCCGATGCAGATGGCGGTCGGGTACTCGGTTTTCGCCAACGGCGGCTATCGCGTCAACCCGCAGCTCATCACGCGGGTGACCGACCACCGCGGCAAGGTGCTGGTGGACGCGCAGCCGCCGCAGCTCGACGAATCGATGCGGGCAATCTCGGCGCGCAACGCCTTCATCATGGACAGCCTGCTGCAGGAAGTGGCGCGCTCGGGCACCGCCGCGCGCGCCCAGCAGATGCTCAAGCGGCCCGACCTGTACGGCAAGACCGGCACCACCAACGATTCGCTCGACGCCTGGTTTGCCGGCTTCCAGCCGACGCTGACGGCGATTTCCTGGATCGGCTATGACACGCCGCGCAGCCTCGGCGACAAGGAAACCGGCGGCGGCCTGAGCCTGCCGATCTGGGTGCAGTTCATGCAGACCGCGATCAAGGGCGTGCCGGTGAGCGAGCCAGCGCCCCCACCGGGCGTGGTGAACATCGGCGGCGAGTGGTATTTCGACGACTACCCGCCGGGCAAGAGCGTGGCCACGCTGGGCGTCGAGGCCGCGCCGGCCTCACCGGTCGAAGCCACCCCCTTCGGCGCACCGCCGCCACCCGAAGAGCGCGGCAAGATTCTCGACCTGTTCCGGAATTGAAGCGAAGCCCCCCGTTTGGTCGGCTCACTTCGTGTAGCCGCCCCATACCCCCCACTGGGGGGCGCACTCAGCGGCCTGGCGGAGCCAGTTCCGCGAGTGCCCTGGAATGGCCTGCTCCGCGGCCTCTCGATCCGTGCCTTGCGGCGGGCCGCAGACAGTGCTGTAGTACGGTCGCGGGCGCTTAGGCTGCGGCGAAGCGCAGCGACTGGCCCGATTGCGCGCTGGCCTCGCGCGAGAGGATCGCAAACAGCTCGTCGCCGCTTTTGGTGTCACGCCAGTGCTGCCCGTCGTGGCGGTAGTGGTAACCGCCCGAGCGGGCCGCAAGCCAGATCTCCTGCAGCGGCTTCTGCAGGTTGACGATCAACTGGCTGCCATTGGGAAAGGTGATGGTGATCATGCCGCCCACGCGCTGGTTGTCGATGTCCGCATCGGTCGCGTCATTGAGGGTGTCGCAGCAGCGTTCGATCGCCGCCAGCGCCGCTTCCGCGCGATCGAGGTACTCCAGGTCGGTCATTACAATTTCGCCATGTTGAATGTTCGTCAAATTCTAGTGAGTGCAGCCAGCCTCGTTGCCTGCGGGGTCGCCCTGTCAGGCTGTGGCCAGACCGGTGCGCTCTACCTGCCGACCGATCCCGCCGCGGCGCACCGGGCCAGCTTGCCCGATTCGCTCATGCCTTCGATGGGCAAGGACGCGCCCAAGACCGGCGAGGCCCCGGTCAAGTCGACCCAGCCGGCGCAGCAACCGGCCAGCGGGGTGGCGCCATGACGACTTCCGCCTCCCTGCCCGGCCAGCCGCATGTCGCCGTGCGCGACGGCGCCCTGCACGTCGAAGGCGTGGCGCTGGAAGCGCTGGCACGCGAACACGGCACCCCCCTGTTCGTCTACTCCAGGCAGTGGATGCTCGACGCCCTGGCCGCCTACCAGCGCGGCTTTGCCGGGCGCGACGCGCTGATCTGCTACGCCATCAAGGCCAATTCGTCGCTGGGCGTGCTGCGCGTCTTCGCGCAGGCGGGCTGCGGCTTCGACATCGTCTCGGGCGGCGAACTGGCGCGCGTGCTGGCAGTCGGCGCGCAGCCGGCGAAGATCATCTTCTCGGGCGTCGGCAAGACCCGCGCCGAAATGCGCCAGGCGCTGGATGCCGGCATCGGCTGCTTCAACGTCGAGAGCGAAGCCGAACTCGAGGTGCTGAACGCCGTCGCCGTGGCGCACGGCAGCCGCGCGCCGGTGAGCATCCGCATCAATCCCAACGTCGACCCCAAGACCCACCCCTACATTTCCACCGGCCTCAAGGGCAACAAGTTCGGCGTGGCGCACGACCGCGCGCTCGCCGCCTACCAGCACGCCGCCCGCCTGCCGGGCCTGCAGGTGGTGGGCATCGACTGCCACATCGGCTCGCAGATCACCGAGGCATCGCCCTACCTCGACGCGCTCGAGCGTGTGCTCGACCTGGTGCAGGAGATCGAGGCTGCCGGCATCGCGCTGCACCACATCGACTTCGGCGGCGGCCTGGGCATCGACTACAACGGCGACACGCCGCCGGCCGCCGATGCGCTGTGGGCCCAGTTGCTGGCGCGGCTGGACGCACGCGGCTTCGGCGCGCGCAAGCTGATCATCGAGCCGGGCCGCTCGCTGGTCGGCAATGCCGGTGTGTGCGTGACGGAGGTGCTCTACACCAAGCCGGGCGAGGACAAGAATTTCTGCATCGTCGATGCCGCCATGAACGACCTGCCGCGCCCCGCGATGTACCAGGCCTTCCACCGCATCGTGCCCCTGCAGGCCACGTCCGATGGAGCCCCGGTGCTCTACGACGTGGTCGGCCCGGTGTGCGAAAGCGGCGACTGGATCGGCCGCGACCGGCCGCTGGCGGTACAGGCCGGCGATCTGCTGGCAGTGCTGTCGGCGGGCGCCTATTGCGTCAGCATGGCCAGCAACTACAACACGCGCGCACGCGCGCCGGAAGTGCTGGTGAGCGGCCAGCAGGCCACGCTCATCCGCCGGCGCGAGACCATCGACGACCAGCTGCGCACCGAGCAGCTCGGCGACTGAGGCGCTGCGCGCCGGCTACCGCGACAGTTGCGTGCGCGCGGCCTGCGGCATGGCGCCGCGCGCGGCGCGCCGCTTGCGCAGCGCGTAGCCCACGCGCCAGGCCAGCAACACGCCGATGATCGCGGCGTAGACGAACACCTCGTTGAAGTTGTTCTTGCCCGCGCGCATCCAGAAAAAGTGAAGCAGGCCCAGCCCGGCGATGACATACACCAGCTTGTGCAGCCGCTGCCAGCGCTTGGCACCCATCCACTTGATGGCCCGGTTGAACGACGTAGCAGCCAGCGGCGTGAGCAGCACGAAGGCCGAAAAACCCACCAGGATGAACGGCCGCTTGGCAATGTCCTTGGCGATCTCGGGCAGGTCGAAGCCCATGTCGAACCAGCTGTAGCTCAGCAGGTGGACCGCCACGTAGAAATAGGCGAACAGTCCCAGCATGCGCCGGTAGCGCGCCAGCGCCGGCGTGTGTCCCATGACCCGCAGCGGCGTCACCGCCAGCACGATGCAGATGAAGCGCAGGGTCCAGTCGCCGGTCGCGCGAATCAGGTATTCAGCCGGATTGGCGCCCAGCCCATCGGTGAAAGCGCCGTACGTGAGCCAGGCGAACGGCAGCAGGCACAACACGAACACCAGCGGCTTGGCGGCCGGGTGCAGCAGCAGCTTGTTCATGCGCCGCCTCAGTAGTTCGACTTGAGATCCATGCCCGCATAGAGCGCGCCGACCTGCTGCTCGTAGCCGTTGAACAGCAGGGTCTTGTGGCGCTTGGCGAACAGGCCGCTGCCGTCGCCGATGCGCCGCTCGGTGGCCTGGCTCCAGCGCGGGTGGTCGACGTTGGGATTGACGTTCGAGTAGAAGCCGTATTCGTTGGCCGCAGCCTTGTTCCACGCGGTGCCGGGCTGCTTCTCGACGAAGCGGATCTTGACGATCGACTTGGCCGACTTGAAGCCGTATTTCCACGGCACCACGATGCGCACCGGCGCCCCGTTCTGGTTGGGCAGCACCTCGCCGTACATGCCGAAGGTCAGCAAGGTCAGTGGGTGCATGGCTTCGTCCATGCGCAGGCCTTCGACGTAGGGCCAGTCGAGCACGCGCGAGCCCACGTAGGGCATCGTCTTGGGGTCGGCCAGCGTCACGAACTCGACGTACTTGGCATTGCTCTGCGGCTCGACCTTCTTGATCAGTTCGGCCAGCGAATAGCCCACCCACGGGATGACCATCGACCAGCCCTCGACGCAGCGCAGGCGGTAGATCCGTTCTTCCTGCGCACTGAGCTTGAGCAGGTCTTCGATGTCGTACTTGCCCGGCTTCTTGACCAGGCCCTCGACCTCCACCGTCCACGGCCGCGTCTTGAGGGTGCCGGCGTTGCGCGCGGGATCGCTCTTGTCGGTGCCGAACTCGTAGAAGTTGTTGTAGCTGGTGGCGTCCTTGTAGTCGCTCAGCTTTTCCATGGTCTGCGCGCCGTCGACCGTGGACTTGACGCCCTTGAGTGCCGCCAGCTTGCCGGGCGGCGCGGTCTGGGCCAGCGCATCGCGTGCCGCCCATCCGGCGAGCACCGTGCCGGCCGCGCCGCCGGCCAGCAGCTTGAGCATCTCGCGCCGGCCTTCGTAGACGGTGCGCGGCGTGATTTCGCTGCTCAACGGGTGGTTGAAGCCTTTGTCGCGGGAATGAATCAACATGGTCGCCTTTCGCTTGGACATTGCATACACGTACCTAGTTCGTGACAAAGTCGAATCAGGTTACGCGGCCAAACTTCGAACAGCGCACACCACGCGGCCAAGGCCCTTCGCCTTACAAGGTTCCGTAGCTGTGCAGTCCGCTCAGGAACATGTTCACGCCCAGGAAGGCGAAGGTGGTGACCGCCAGCCCACCGAGCGCCCACCAGGCGGCGACGGTGCCGCGCAGGCCCTTCACCAGCCGCATGTGCAGCCAGGCGGCGTAGTTGAGCCAGACGATCAGCGCCCAGGTTTCCTTCGGGTCCCAGCTCCAGTAGCCGCCCCACGCATCGGCCGCCCACAGGGCGCCCAGCACGGTGGCGATGGTGAAGAAGGCGAAGCCCACCGTGATCGACTTGTACATCACGTCGTCGAGCACTTCCGGCGCCGGCAGGCGCGCCGCGATGCGCCGGCGCGCCATCAGAATGCCCAGCGCGATCAGCGCCGAGACCAGCGCGTAGCCGACCCAATAGCTGCCGCCGGCTTCCTGCACGCGCTGGCGGAAGGCCACCGGAATGAAGCACAGCGCCATGCCCAGCAGCCACATCGGCGTGAGCTTGAACCAGCGCGTCTCGGTGGCTTGCTGCTTGATCAGGTAGGCAAAGGCCACCATCGCGGCCAGCGCGAAGGTGCCGTAGCCGATGAAGTTGGCCGGCACGTGCAGCTTCATCCACCAGCTTTGCAGCGCCGGCACCAGCGGCTGGATTTCCTGCGCGTCGCGCACCAGCGTGTACCAAAGCAGGAAGCCCACCGCCGCGCTGACCACCAGCATCACGAAGGCGCCCAGCGAGCGCGTGCGGTAGGAGGCTTCGAAGTACAGGTAGAAGGCCGTCGTGACCCAGCAGAACAGCACGAACACTTCGTACAGATTGCTCACCGGGATGTGGCCGATGTCCGGGCCGAGCTGGTGGCTTTCGTACCAGCGCACCATGGTGCCGATCAGCGCCATGGTCACCGCGGCCCAGGCGAGGCGCGAGCCGATCAGCGTCATGGTGTCGCCCTGTTCGCCGCCGAAGAAACCCAGCCAGTAGAACAGGGTGCTCATGAAGAACAGCACGCTCATCCACAAGATCGCCGACTGGCTCGACAGGAAGTACTTGAGCCAGAACACCGTGTCGGCGCGGGCCAGGTCGCCCTGGTAGGAAGCAATGGCCAGCAGCGTGGCGCCCGTCACCACCACGGCCAGCAGCCGCAGGGGCCGCCAGAACCAGCCGAGCCAGATCACGGCCGGGACCGCGGCGACCAGGATCGACTTTTCGTAGTAGTCCATGGCGTGCGCGTAGCGCGACAGCGCGAACACGCCGCCGGCGACGACCAGCGCGGCGAACACCCAGTCGAAGGTATTGCGGCGCGAGCGCCAGCTGTCGTTGAGGGTGAGGGTGGTCATGGCGCCGTGTCCTTGGTGTCCTTGCCTTCTCCGGTGTCCCGGGGAAGGGCGAGCAACTTCTCTCGCAGGTGATCGAATTCGCGGTCGCTGTCGAGCGTCTTGCGATTGACGGAGTAGGCCATGCTGGCTTCGCTGCGGCCGGGCCCACCCGCGGGCGCCAGCCAGATCCACAGGCGCCGCTCGCGCACGTAGAGCATGGCAAAAATGCCGATGATCAGCAACACGCAGCCCAGGTAGACGATGTTCTTGCCCGGCGCGCGCGCGACCTGGAACACGCTGGCCTGGACCTGCTTGAAGTCGGTCAGCATCATCGCCACCGGCGCCGGGTAGAACTGCGCGTCGCTCAGCGCCAGCACCGCCTGCGTGAGATAGGTCTGGCTGGCGTCGTCGGCCGGCAGGTCGGCCAGGCCGGCCTTTTCGCGGCTGATGTTGAGCACCTCGAACAGCACCTCGTTGAGGATGCGCACCAGCACCGCGCCGGCGCGTTCGCGCTCGTCGGCCGGCACGTTGATTTCCATGAACTCGGCAATGCTCTGCCAGCCGCCCTGCAGGGTCGAGCTGGCGCTGGCGCGCTCGCTGCCGGCGAACAGGGCCAGCGCGCGTTGCGCCGAGGCGCGCAGCGGGTCGCGCAGGTCGGGCCGCTGCTGGTCGGCGGCGCGCGCGATGTAGCGGGACACCGCGGCCTCGCGCACGGCCGGGTCGGCCAGCGCCGCGCGCATGCGCACGAAGCCGTCCATCGAGCCCTGGTCGTCGGCCGGCACGCGCAGGTAGCGGAAAGGCACGTCCGGCGTATCGCGCACGCCCAGCAGAAAGGCCGGCTGGCCGTCGCCGGTGTCGACCGGCACCATGTAGTTCTGGTACTCGCGCGCCTGCCCCGAAGCGTCACGCAGCTTGTAGCCGATGCTCGGGCCGACGTTGCGCAGCTCCTTGGGCTTGCTGGACTTGTTGGCCGCGCCCAGGCGCGACTCGATGGCATGGCCCAGGTTGACCGCGCGCACGTCGATCGGCCCGTTCTGCGCTTGCCCGAAGTTCTCGACGTTGATGGTGCGCAGCGCCGTGTATTCGAGCGTGAGCTGCTCGCTGCCATTGGTGATCTGCGTGCTGCCGCCGATGGTGCCTTCGACCTCGAAGGGCTTGGCCGCGGCGCCGATCGGCACCGCCTTGAGCTTCACGCTAGAGCCGCCGTCGTCGAAGCTCGACTGGTAGATCTCCACGCCCTTGTAGCTGGCCGGGTGGTTCACCTCGATGCGCGCCGGCACCGCGGCGCCGCTCTCGCGGTCGTGCAGCACCACCTCGCTGGCGAACAGCTTGGGCATGCCGGTGTCGTAGTAGTCGACGATGAACTTCTTCAGCTCGATCGAGAACGGCAGCTCCTGCAGCAGCACGCCATCGGCCTGGTTCAGGATGGCGATGCTGGCCTGGCCGCCCTCGGGCACCAGGATGTTGCCGCGAAAGGTCGGGTTCGAGGGCGACAGTCGGTGCGATGGCGCCACATCGGCGATCAGCCCGCCGCCGGTGTAGACACTCTTGCCGGCAAACCAGGTCTGGGCCCGTACCACCATATCGCCGTCGAGCAGGCCGCCCACGCACACCAGCACGATGGCACTGTGCGCGGCGATGTAGCCCAGCTTGTGCGCGCCGCCCGCGCGCGCGGCGACCATCCAACCCTCGGGCTGCGCGCTACCCTCGCGCCGCTGCAGCTTCACCTTCCAGCCGCCGCCGGACAGCATGCCGCCCAGCCGCTGCGCCGCCGCTTCGGGCGCTTCGGCCAGGCTGGCCTGCGCCCGCTGGCCGAAGGCGGCCAGGCTCTTGACGCGGATGTCTTCCTTGACGGACTTGAGGTCGGCCAGGATGCGCGGCGTGTTGCGCGCCACGCACAGCGAGGTGCTGACCACCAGCGCCAGCAGGATCAGCAGGAACCACCAGGCGCTGTATACCGTGTCGAGCCGTGCCGCGCGGAACACCTGGGCCCAGAACGGCCCGAACTGGTTCACGTAGTTGCCCAGCGGCTCGTGCTGCTTGAGCACCGTGCCGATGATCGAGGCGATGCAGATGATCGTCAGCAGGGCGATCGCGAAGCGCATCGACGACAGCAATTCCACCGCGGCGCGAAAGGCCTGGGGGCCGCGGCGAACGCGCATTCCGTGGGTAGAAACTGACATGAACCGTGCAGGGACGCTGGAAGGAATGAAAAAAGGCGGGCCATCCTCCTGGATGTGCCCGCCTTTTATGGATTGGATTTATGGCGGCGAGTTCAGGGCCTGATCACGCGAACTAGCGCAGGCCTGCAATGTAGTCGGACACCGCCTTGATCTCGCGATCGTTCAGCTTGGCCGCCACACCGTTCATGGGGGCGCTGTTCAGGCGCACGCCGTCGCGGAAGGCCACCAGTTGCGTCGCCACGTAGTCGGCGTGCTGGCCGCCCAGGCGCGGATACTGCGCGGGAATGCCGGCGCCGTTGGGGCTGTGGCAGCCGGCGCAGGCCGGGATCTGGCGGTCGGCAATGCCGCCGCGGTAGATCTTCTCGCCCAGCGCGACCAGGTCTTTTTCCTTGGCAAAGCCGGGCTTGATGGTCTTGGAGCCGACGAACCACGCCACGTTGCGCATGTCTTCATCGCTCAGCGCCGAGGCCAGCGGCTTCATGATGGCGCTCTTGCGCTTGCCGGACTTGAAGTCTTCCAGCTGCTTGTAGATGTACTCGGGATGCTGCTGCGCCAACTTGGGATTGGCCGCAATGGCCGAGTTGCCGTCGGCGTTGTGGCACGAGGCGCAGCTCTGGCTGTTGGGCGGCGTGGCGTTGAAAATCGTGTCGCCTTTGGCCGGGTCCGGCTTGGCGGGTTTGGCCGGGGCCGCCGCCGGTGCTGCCGCAGGTTCGTCAGCCGCGACGCTCTCGCGGGCGCTGAAGGTTGCAGTAACGGCCAGCAGGGCTGCGAGCAGAAAATAGGCAAACGACTTCATATCGGGGGCTTGGTTTTAGGGCGCAAAACCTCACGATTCTACAATGCACCCCTCCCCCGAAAGCACCCCATGACTACCCTGCCCCCTTCGCCAGCCGCACCGGCCGCGCCGTCTCCTTCCCGCGACGACGCCGCCGCACGCGCCCGCGTGGCGATGGGCTGGCTGCACACGGCGCACTTTCTGACCAGTGCGCCGCAGCTCGAACACCTGCCCGACCTGGGCCTGCCCGAGATCGCCTTCGTCGGCCGCTCCAACGCCGGCAAGTCCACCGCCATCAACACGCTGACCCAGCAGACCCGCCTGGCTTTTGCCTCCAAGACGCCGGGCCGCACGCAGCACATCAACCTGTTCGGCGTGGGCAAGCAGAAGGTCGACGACGCCGTGCTGGCCGACCTGCCGGGCTACGGCTATGCGGCCGTGCCCAAGGAAGCCAAGCTGCGCTGGCAACGCGTGATGGGCAACTACCTCATGACGCGCCCCAGCCTGCGCGGCGTGGTGCTGATGTGTGATCCGCGCCACGGCATGACCGAGCTCGACGAGATCCTGCTCGACGTGATCCGCCCGCGCGTGGAACAGGGCCTGAAATTCCTGGTGCTGCTGACCAAGTCCGACAAGCTGACCCGCTCCGAAGGCGCCAAGGTGCTGTCAATCACGCGACTGCAGGCCGGCGGCGGCGAGGTGAAACTGTTCTCGGCGCTCAAGCGCCAGGGCGTCGACGACGCAGCCGAGTTGCTCTGGCGCTGGGTGCATCCCGAAGAAGCACCCGCGCCGGTGGCGCCCGAAGCTGCCTGAGCCGCCCTCCGCCACCGCACGCGTTCGCGTGCCACCGCAGGAGCCCGCACCGATGATCGAGACCTTCCAGCGCACGCTGCCCAACGGCATCACGCTCAGTTGCCGCGCCGCCGGCCAGCCCGGCCGCCCGCTGATGGTGTTCCTGCATGGCTTTCCCGAAGCCGCCTTCATCTGGGATGAATTGCTCGAACACTTCGCCAGCCCCGAGCACGGCGGCTTTCGCTGCGTGGCGCCCAACCTGCGCGGCTTCGAGCAGTCGACGTCACCGGTCGAGGTCGAAGCCTACCGCGCCCACCTGCTGGTGCAGGACGTCCGCGAACTCGCCGCCACCGAAGCCGCCGACGGCCGCATCGACACGCTGGTGGCGCACGACTGGGGCGGCGCCTTCGGCTGGGGCTTCGCCAACGCCCTGCCGCAACGGCTCGGCCGGCTGGTCATCATCAATTCGCCGCACCCCGGCACCTTCCTGCGCGAACTGCGCGACAACCCGGCGCAGCAGGCGGCCAGCGCCTACATGAACTTCCTGGCGCGGCCCGATGCCGAAGCGCTGCTGGCGGCCGACGACTACCGCCGCATGTGGCCCTTCTTCACGCTGATGGGCGCCGGCGAAGACCGCCACGGCTGGCTGACGCCGGCCGTGCGCGACCAGTACCGCGCGGTCTGGAACGCCGGCCTCACGGGCGCCTGCAACCTCTACCGCGTGACGCCGCTCAAGCCGGCCCCGGAAGGCGAGCCAGCTCGCGAATTTCCCGAGATTCCCATGGACCGCCTGACGGTGGCGGCACCGACGCTGGTGCTGTGGGCGCTGGACGACACCGCCCTGCTGCCCGGCCTGCTCGATGGCCTGGACGCCTACGTGCCGCGCCTCAGGCTGCGCAAGATGCCCGGCGCCACGCACTGGATCGTGCACGAGCAGCCGGCGCAGGTGGCGCGCGAGATCGAGGACTTTCTCGCGACATCTGCCGCCTGAGCCGGCCCGCTCAATACACCGGCGGCGCGCCTTCGGGCCGCGTCTTGAAGCGCCGGTGCACCCAGTAGTACTGCTCGGGCATGGCGCGGATGTAGTCCTCCAGCTGCGCGTTCATGCGCGTGGTGTCGGCCGCCATGTCGCCGGTCGGGAAACCGTGCCACTGCGGCTTCACCTCGATCTCGTAGCCGGTGGGCGTCAGGCGCGAGACCACCGCCATCACCTTCGCGTGGCCCAGCTGCGCAAAGCGCGCCAGCGAAGGCACGGTGGCCGCCTCGACGCCGAAGAAGGGCACGAAGATCGACTGGCTGGGGCCGAAATCCATGTCGGGCAGCAAATACAGCACCTCGCCGCGGCGCAGCCCCTTGAGCACCGGCTTCACGCCATCGGTGCGCGCCAGCGTGGTCACGTTGCCGAAGCGCGCGCGGCCGACGCGGGCCCACGCGTCGATCATCGGATCGCGCTGCGTGGTGTAGATCGTCATCGAGGCGCGCGCCATCGTCATCGTGAGGCCCGTGGCCGCGGCGTCGAGCCCGTAGAAGTGCGGCGCGAACAAGATGAGTGCCTCGCTGCCCGATTCCAGCTCGCGCAGATCCTCCGGCGCACCGCGGATGGTGATGCGCCGCTCAACCACCTCGCGCGGCGCGTGCCACAGCCAGGCGCGATCGAACCAGGCCTGCGCCACGTAGACGAAAGTTTGACGCGAGATGCGCTGGCGCTCGTGCAGCGGCATGTCGGGGAAACACAGCGCCAGGTTCACGTCCACCACGCGCCGGCGCGGCCGCGCCAGCGTGTGCAGCACCCGGCCCAGGCCAGCGCTGGCGCCGCGCAGGACCGGCAACGGCACATGCGCGAGCATGCGCATCAGGCCGATGCCCAGGCGTGCCGACAAGCTCATGGCGCGCCCTCGCGCACGATGTCCTTTCGCGGCTCCTTGTAGCGCGCGTAGTCCCACACGTACTGCTGCGGCAATTGGCGGATCAGCAATTCGATGCCCTCGTTCATGGCCTGCGCCGCGGCCTCGGGCGTGGCCTTCGGGTCGCTCATGGCGGTGCCGTCCCACGGCACCAGGCGAATGGCGTAGCCGCGCCCGGGCGCCAGCCGTTCGCACACCGCCAGCACCACGTGCGCGCCGGTCTGCTGCGCCAGCCGGGCCACCAGCGTCATGGTGTAGGCCGGCCGGCCGAGAAACGGCGCCCACACGCCCTGCCCCAGCGGCGGCACCTGGTCGGGCAGGATGCCGGTATAGCCGCCGCTGCGCAGGGCGCGCATGAGACCGCGCACGCCGGTGGTGCTGGTCGGCAGCATCTTCAGGCCGCGCCGGTCGCGCGAGCCGGCCACCAGGTCGGTCAGCCAGGCCTTGCGGGCCGGCCGGTACAGCGCGGTCATGGGGCCATAGGCATCGACGAAACGCTCAGCCAGCGCCTGGCCCAGCAGTTCCCAGCTGCCCAGGTGCGGCGTCACGAAGATCACGCCCTCGCCGCTGGCCAGCGCCGCTTCGACGGCCGGCACGCCGTCCCAGCGCACCACCCTGGGCAACACGCTCTCGCCCTGCGGGCGCAGCCAGATCCACGGCAATTCGGCCAGCGCCCGGCCGGCCGCGCCGATGGCCGGCTTGTACTGCGCAGGCGACAGGCCGGCGGCGCTGGCGTTGGCGCGGAAACGCCGGCGATAGCCGGGCGAGCCCCACCACACCAGCCAGCCCAACAGGGTGCCGAGCCGATGCATCACGGAAAGGGGCACGCGGGCAAGCAGGCGGAACAGGGCGGTCATCAGGTGGGTGGGGGGAAAAGCGACGCGCACGCACGGCGGGGCACGTCTGGAATAGAATTAAATTGTCGCCGAGTTATGGAACTACTTGCAGGGCGACGTTAAACAACACTGCTAAAGCGTTCGCCAAGACTCCATAAGTTGGCAACGCGCCAACTGACTTGCATCAGGAGTTTTCTCACATGGCGAACGATTTCCTCTTTACCTCCGAATCCGTCTCCGAAGGCCATCCTGACAAGGTAGCCGACCAGATTTCCGACGCGATTCTCGACGCGATCTTCGCGCAGGACCCGCGCTCGCGCGTGGCCGCCGAAACCCTGACCAACACCGGCCTCGTGGTGCTGGCGGGCGAAATCACCACCAACGCGCACGTCGACTACATCCAGGTGGCGCGCGACACCATCAAGCGCATCGGCTACGACAACACCGACTACGGCATCGACTACAAGGGCTGCGCGGTGATGGTCTGCTACGACAAGCAGTCCAACGACATCGCCCAGGGCGTGGACCACGCCAGCGACGACCACCTGAACACCGGCGCCGGCGACCAGGGCCTGATGTTCGGCTACGCCTGCGACGAGACGCCCGAGCTGATGCCCGCGCCGATCTACTACGCGCACCGCCTGGTCGAGCGCCAGGCCCAGCTGCGCAAGGACGGCCGCCTGCCCTTCCTGCGCCCCGACGCCAAGAGCCAGGTGACGATGCGCTACGTGGACGGCAAGCCGCACAGCATCGACACCGTGGTGCTGTCGACCCAGCACCACCCCGACCAGAGCGAGACGCCGACCAAGATGAAGGCCAGCTTCAACGAAGCGATCATCGAGGAAATCATCAAGCCGGTGCTGCCCAAGGAATGGCTGCAGGACACCAAGTACCTGATCAACCCGACCGGCCGCTTCGTGGTCGGCGGCCCGCAGGGCGATTGCGGCCTGACCGGGCGCAAGATCATCGTCGACACCTACGGCGGCGCCTGCCCGCACGGCGGCGGCGCCTTCTCGGGCAAGGACCCGAGCAAGGTCGACCGCTCGGCCGCCTATGCCGCGCGCTACGTCGCCAAGAACATCGTGGCCGCCGGCCTGGCGCGCCAGTGCCAGATCCAGGTGGCCTACGCCATCGGCGTGGCACGCCCGATGAACGTGACGGTCTACACCGAAGGCACCGGCGTCATTCCCGACGACCAGATCGCCGCGCTGGTGCAGGAACACTTCGACCTGCGCCCCAAGGGCATCATCCAGATGCTCGACCTGCTGCGCCCGATCTACGCCAAGACCGCCGCCTACGGCCACTTCGGCCGCGAAGAGCCCGAGTTCACCTGGGAAAAGACCGACAAGGCGGCGACGCTGCGCGCTGCCGCCGGCCTGAAGTAAGGCGACGCATCCGCCCGCCGATCAGCAAGATCGGCGGGGCAAGGCGACAAGGACTTCAGAAGCGATAGGTCGCGCCGGCGCCCACCGTCCAGTTGCGCCCCGGGGCGGGCTCGTAGTAGCGCCCGTTCCCTTCATTGACGATCACCGAGCCGACGTACTGGCGATCGAACAGGTTGTCGATGCGCGCGAAGGCGTTCAGGTCCCAGTGGCCCCACTGCAGCACATAGCCTGCGTGCAGCGCCACCACCGCATAGCCGGGCGCCTTCACCGTGTTGCGGTCGTCCGCCTCGATCGCGCCGACGGCACGCATGTCGATGCCGGCGCGCCAACCCTGCGGCGGCACATAGCCGAAGGAGGCGAACAACACCTGCGGCGCCACGCCGGGCAGCTCGCTGCCGGCCGGCACCTGCGCCGGCGCGCTGCAGGGCACGCTGCTGCAGAAGGCGTCGAGGTAGCGCGCCCGCAACCAGGTGTAGGCCACCTGCGTCTGCCAATGGCCGCTGCTTTCATGCAGCCAGCTCAGCTCCACCCCTTCGCGCTGGGTGCTCGGTGCGTTGCGGTAGGTCGAGCGGCCACCCACGTTGGTGGCGGTGACGATCTCGTCGTCGGTGCGCGTGTGGAACAGCGCGGCGGTGGCCATGCCGCCGGCGATGCGCAGCTTGGCGCCCAGCTCTGCACTGTCGTTCACCGAAGGCTGCAGCGCGAAGTTGAGGCCGCCCTGCCCGTCCGGGCGGTACGAGAGTTCGTTCAGCGTCGGCGTCTCGTAGCCGCGACCCCAGGCGCCGTAGAGCGAGGCATCCGGCGTCAGCGCGTAGCGCAGCGCAGCCATCGGCAGCCATTTCTGGTAGCGCGCCGAGCCACTGTCGTCGCCGTTGCCGGGCCGGATGTAGCGGTCCTGCGAATCGATGTCGACCGTGCTGTAGCGCAGGCCGCCTTCCAGGGTCCATTGCGGCGCCAGTTGCCACGAGGCCTGCATGTACGGATCGAGGTTGTGCGCGTTGTTGCGCTCGTCGCGCCGCAGCCGCCCCTGCACGCCCAGCTGCGTACCTGAAGGGCCGACGATGAAGTTCTCGTAGCCCTGGCGCGATTCGTCCAGGTTGTCGTAGGCCAGCCCGCTGGCCAGTTCGAAGGGGCGGCCGGCCAGCGCGAAGCGGGTGGTCCAGCGCAGGTCGAGCCCGGCATAGGTGCGCGCCAGGTCGATCACGCCGCCCGACTGGCTCGGCGCCGCCTGCGCCGCCACGGGAATCGCCTGGTACTGCGTGGTCTGGCGGTCGCCGCCGTAGATCATCAGGCGCAGGTCGTTGTCCGCGTTGAGGTGGCGTTCGTAGACCAGCCCGGCCTGCGTCTGGTCGACCGTCTTGCGGGTGTCGAACTGGTTCGCCACGCTGGCCACGCTGCGCGGCGCCAGCGCGTACTGCGCCGGCGTCAGCCCCAGCGGGTCCTGCGCGCGGATGCGCACGCTGTTGAGCACCACCGTCAGCTTGCTGCCGTCGTCGAGCGCCACGCCGAGCTTGCCGTTGACGATGTCGCGCCGGGCCGCGCTGTGGTCGCGGTAGCCGTCGGTCTCGAAGTGGCTGCCGCCCAGCAGGTAGTTCACCGCTCCGCTCTCGCCGCCGACCTTCAGGCTTTCGCGCTGCGTGCCGTAGCTGCCCGCCGCGAAGGAAAAGCCCAGCCGCGGCGGCGCTTCGCCGTCTTCGGTGAAGACCTGCATCACGCCGCCCGAGGAATTGCCGTAGAGCGCGGAGAAGGGGCCGCGCAGGACTTCGACGCGGTCGGCCGAGCCGATGTCGATGTTCGAGGTCTGGCCCTGGCCGTCGGGCATGGTGGCCGGCACGCCGTCGACGTAGATGCGCACGCCGCGCACGCCGAAGGTCGAGCGCGCGCCGAAGCCACGGATCGACAACTGCAGGTCTTGTGCGTAGTTCTGGCGGTTCTGGATCAACAGCCCCGGCACCGAACCCAGCCCTTCGGACAGATTCACCTGCAACTGGCTGTCGCGCAGTTGGTCGCCGCCGACCACGTCGACCGAGGCCGGCACCGTCATCGGCAGCGCCTGCCCGCGCGGGGTCGAGACGGTGATCGGCGGCAGGCTCGGCGCAGCCGGCGGCGGGCTGCCCGGCGCTGCGTCGGGCGCCTGATCCTGCGCATGGGTGAGCGGAGCGATGAGGGTCAGGAGCGCCAGCGCGGTGCGTTTCATGCGTGCCATTGTGTGGGTGAAGCCGGCGGCGCCAGCGCCGTGCAAACACCAACACCGGGGCGCCCTGCGCACTCGGCGCAACTCGCCTACCATCCTGCCGACTTCGGAAGGGAATCCTCGATTGACTTCACCGTGGCGCCACCTCGCCCGATGGCGCATGGCCTGGCTGCTGTGCGGCCTGGCCGGCGCGTTGCTGTGCGGCTGCGCCAGCCTGCCCGCGCCCACCGAGGCGCCGCGCGAGGAGGCCATGGCCGCATCGCCCGCCACCGCGCTGGGCCGTGCGGCGGCGCTGCTGGTGGCACCGCCCGCCGCCAGTGCACCCGAGCGCACGCGCATCAGCGCGGTGCGCCCGCTGATCCAGGGCGCGTTCGCGCTCGACGCCCGGCTGGAGCTGATCCGCCGCGCCCAGCGTTCGATCGACCTGCAGACCTACCTGATCGGCAACGATTCGACCGGCCTGCTGATCCTGCGCGAACTGCGCGACGCGGCCCGCCGCGGCGTGCGCGTGCGCCTGCTGGTGGACGACTTCTACACCGGCGGCCTCGACCCTGCGCTGCAGGGCCTGCAGGCCGAACCGGGCGTGCAGGTGCGCCTGTTCAACCCCTTCACGAGCGGGCGCGAGCCCAAGGCGGCGCGCTGGCTGGCCTTCTTCGCCGACTTCCACCGCCTGACGCACCGCATGCACAACAAGCTGTTCATCGCCGACGGCGCGATCGGCATCGCGGGCGGCCGCAACCTGGCGGACGAATATTTCCTGCGCAACCGCTACGCCAATTTCATCGACTTCGAATTGCTGATGGCCGGCCCGGTGGTGGCGCAGTCGGCCGCCATCTTCGACACCTACTGGAACAGCCCGGTGGTCTATCCGCTGCGCCAGATCGCTGCCGCGCCCGAAGCCGACGAGGCGCTGCAGCGTGATTTCGAGACGCGCACCGCGGCGGCCGCGAGCGCAGCCCCGGCAGCACCGGCCGAGAACGACGTCTACGGCGACCCGCCGCTGGGCGCGCAACTCGACCAGCCGCAGCCGCGCTGGATCCAGGCCCCGGCCGATGCCTTTGCCGACCGCCCGACCAAGGGCCTGGGCGACCCACCGGACGGCGACACGCTGGCGCGGCACTACTTCGCCATGCTGGACACCGCCCGGACGCAGGCGATCCTGGTGTCGCCCTATTTCATTCCAGGCGACAGCGGCATGGCGCACATCCGCGACGCCCGCGCGCGCGACGTGCGGATGGCGGTGGTCACCAACTCGCTGGCCGACAGCGACGAGCCGCTGGTCAACATCCAGTACAACCGCTACCGCGTGGAACTGCTGCAGATGGGCGTGGAGCTGCGCGAACTGAGTACGCGCCAGCTCAAGCTCAACGGGCGCTTCCGCAACCTGCTGCGCCAGGCGCGCGGGCGGCTGCATGCCAAGTTCGCGCTGCTCGATCGGCGCTGGGTGCTGCTCGGCTCGATGAACGTCGACCCACGCTCCGAGCGGATCAACACCGAATTCGGCGTGCGGGTCGACAGCTTCGAGCTGGCCCACGCCATGATCGACGGCTACCTGCTCGACGACGACACCGAGGGCGTCTACCGCGTGGTGCTCACGCCCGGGCAGGACGGCGTGCGCTGGATCGGCACGGGGGACGTGAGCAACGAGGAGCTCGACGACGAGCCGGACGCCAGCTTCCTGTCGCGCCTGCAGTTGCTGCTGTTTTCCTGGTTCGTGCCGACCGACCAGTTGTAGGCCGCGCTGCGCTGAACGCAGCTCAGTGCAGTTGCCCGCCGCCCTCGTGCAGGTCGACCTGCACCTGCAGCGAGGTGCGCATCGCCACCCGCAGCGCCGCCACCATCAACGCGAGCGGCAGGCTGGGCTGCCCGGCCAGCGCGGCCGCTTGCTGCGGCAGGTACGGGACGTGGATGAAGCCCCCGCGCACAGGGCCACGCAGACCGGCGAGGCGGTGCATCAGGCCGAAGAACAGGTGATTGCAGACGAAGGTGCCGGCCGTGTTGGACACCGCCGCCGGAATGCCGGCGGCGCGCAAGGCATGCACGATCGCCTTGATCGGCAAGGTCGAGAAATAGGCGGCCGGCGCGCCGGCCACCACCGGCTGGTCGATCGGCTGGCGACCCGCGTTGTCGGGAATGCGGCCGTCGTCGACATTGATCGCGACGCGCTCGGGCGTGATCTCGGCGCGGCCGCCGGCTTGCCCGACCGCGATCACCAGCGTCGGCTGCAGCGTGGCCAGCGCCGCATCGAGCGCCTCCAGCGCCGCACCGAACACGCACGGCAGCTGGCGCGCGTGCACCTGCGCGCCCTCGCACAGCCAGCCATCGAGCGCGCGCGCCGCTTCCCACGATGGGTTGAGCGTGGCCTGCTCGAAGGGCTCGAAGCCGGTGACGAGGACGTTCACACCGCCCGCACCGCAATGCCCTCGTCGGCCAGGCGCTGGCGGATGCGCCGCGCGAAGGCCAGCGCATGGGCGCCGTCGCCGTGCAGGCAGACCGACTGCGCATTGACCGCGACGCTGCTGCCGTCGATGGCGCGCACGCGGTGCTCGCGCACCAGCGACAGCGTCTGCGCCAGCGATTGCTCTTCGTCCTCGATCAGCGCACCGGGCTGGCTGCGCGGCACCAGGCTGCCATCGGGCATGTAGCCGCGGTCGGCAAAGACCTCTTCCACCGGCTGCAGGCCGGCGCGCCGGGCGGCGTCGATCATGCCGCTGCCGGCCAGGCCGAAGAAGCGCAGCGTGGGATCGAAGGCGCGCACCGCTTCGCACAGCGCGGCGGCCAGTTCGGGTTCTTTCACGGCCTGGTTGTAAAGCTGGCCGTGCGGCTTGACGTGTGCCAGCGTGCCGCCCTCGGCCTTGACGATCGCCGCCAGCGCGCCGATCTGGTAGAGCATGTTGGCGACGATTTCGTCGGGCGGCAGGTGCATGGTGCTGCGCCCGAAGTTCTCGCGGTCGGGAAAGCTCGGGTGCGCGCCGATCGCCACGCCGTTGGCCATTGCCCAGCGCACGCACTGGCGCATGGTCTTGGCGTCGCCGGCGTGCCAGCCGCACGCGATGTTGGCCGAGCTGACCAGCGCCAGCAGCGCTTCGTCGCTGCCCGCGCCCTCGCCGAGATCGGCATTGAGATCAATCTGCATCGTGTTCTCCGGGGATGCCGTGGCCTTCACGGTCTTCGTCGGTGCCATTGTGCGAGCCGTTGCCGGCCACCGGCCAGCCGGCCAGCGACAACCCCTGCGCCACCTGGGCCAGGTAGGCCTGTTGCTCGGCCCAGGCCGCATCGGCGGCCGCGCCATCGACCACCTGCAGGCGCAGCAGACCGCCCAGCGGCGCCTGCGCCAGCTTCCACAGATCGGCGCGAATCACCACCGCGATGCGCGGGTAGCCGCCGGTGGTCTGCGCGTCGCCCATCAGGATGATCGGCTGGCCCGACGGCGGCACCTGGATGGTGCCGGGCAGCACGCCGGCCGACAGCATGTCGCCCTCGCGCTGGCGCTGCAGCGCGGTGCCGGCCAGGCGGCTGCCCATGCGGTTGCTCTGCGGCGTGATGCGCCAGGTATCGGATTCGAGCAGCGCGCGTGCCGCCTTGGTGAATTGCGGATATTCAGGCCCCGGCAGCACGCGCAAGGTGGCCGGTTCACCCGGCGCATCGCTCGCGTCCGGTTCGCGCAGGCCGAACGCACGCCGGCCCTGCTGCGCCGCACTCAGGCGGCTCGGGCCGAGCGGCAGACGGTCGCCCTTGCGCAGCGCGCGGCCCTCCAGGCCGCCGAAGCCGGCCTTCAAGTCGGTGCTGCGCGAGCCCAGCATCGGCGCGACATCGACACCGCCGGCCAGCGCCAGCCAGCTGCGCAGGCCCGGCCGCGGCGCGCTGGCGGCACCGCCCAGCTTGAGCACCTGCCCGGCGCGCACCGGCACGCTCCACAGCGGCCACAGCGGCACGCCGTCCAGGCGCGCGCCGAAGGCTTCGCCAGCCAGCGCGATGCGGGTCGGCGCCTCGAAGCGCAGCTCGCAGTTGCCCAGCGTGATCTCGATGCCGGCCGCGCCGTCGGCGTTGCCGACCAGGCGATTCGCCAGCGTCAGCCCCAGTGCATCCAATGCGCCGCCGGGGCAGATGCCCAGTTGGCGATGACCGAAGCGGCCGAGGTCCTGCACCGAGGTCAGCATGCCGGGCTTGACGACGACGATCATGCGCGGATGCTTTCCGCCACGAAGCGCACCCGATCGCCGGGGCGCAACAAGGTCGGCTCGGCGGCGCGCGGATCGAACAGTTCGAGCCGCGTGCAGCCGATCAGTTGCCAGCCGCCGGGCGAGACCAGCGGGTAGATGCCGGTCTGCTCGCCGCCGATGCCGACCGAGCGCGCCGGCACCGCCACGCGCGGCTCGCTGCGGCGTGGCGTGGCCAGTTCGGGCGGCAGGCCGCCCATGAAGGCAAAGCCGGGCAGGAAACCGAGAAAGTAGACGACGTAGCGCGCCTCGCTGTGGCGCCGCACCACCTCGGCCGGCGTCAGGCCGGTGTGGGCCGCCACGTCGGCCAGGTCGGGCCCGTCGTCGCCACCGTAGGCCACCGGGATCTCGATCTCGCGGCCTTCGATGGCCGTGCTCTTCAGCCGCGGCCAGGTCTGGGTGACGCGGGCCAGCAGTTCATCCAGGCTGGTGCGTGCGCGGTCGAAGGTCAGCGTCAGGTTGTTCATGCCGGGCAGCAGTTCCTCCACGCCCGGCCATTGCGCCGCCTGCGCGGCGAGCGCCCAGATCTGCTGCTGGGCGGCCAGGGTGGCCGGCGCCGGCAGCTCGCACAGCAGCGCCGCATCGCCCAGCGGATGCAGGCGCGGCGACGCCGGCGCGCTCATTCCCGCCCGAGGCTGCGCACCTTGGCCATCAGCCGGTCTTGCACCTCGACCGAGACGAACTTGTCGACCTCGCCGCCGAGCATCGCGATCTCGCGCACGAAGGTGCTGGAGATGAACTGGTACTTGTCGCTGGGGGTGAGAAACACGGTCTCGACCTCGGGCATGAGGGAGCGGTTCATGCCGGCGAGCTGGAATTCGTAGTCGAAGTCGGTCACCGCGCGCAGGCCGCGCACCATGGCCTTGGCGCCGCGCGCCACCACGAAGTCGCGCAGCAGGCCCGAGAAGCTCTCGACCGAGACCTGGTCGCTGAAGGGCGCCACCGCGGCGCGCGCCATCTCCATGCGCTCGTGCAGCGAGAACAGCGCCTTCTTGTGGTGGCCCGCGGCCACCGCCACGATGACCTTGGAGAACAACTGGGTGGCACGCCGCACGACATCCTCGTGGCCGAGGGTGATGGGATCGAACGTACCTGGGTACACCGCAATAATGCTGGTCATCGGGTTTCCTCCTTGCGTTGTCATGAGTCCTCTTTTCGAAGAATTATGGCCGCAGCAGGTGCGCATGCACCGCTCCCGCCTTGAGGTGCCTGAACACGGTCAGCCCGTACGGGGCGAGTTCTTCATCGCTCCACGCACGCGGCGCCTCGAGATAGACCACGCCATCCTCGCGCACCGCGCGCGCCGCGGCGCGCAGGGCGCTCTCGTGCAACGCGGTCTGTTCAAAGGGCGGATCCAGGAAAACCGCATGCAAGCTCCGCGCCGCGCTGCGCTCGAGCAGGGTCACGCCGTTGCCGCGCTCGATGCGCACCTGCGCCGCCTCCAGCTTGGCCTTGACCTTCTGCAGTTGCAGCGCCAGCGCCGGGTCCTGCTCGCACATCAGCACCATGGCGGCGCCGCGCGAGGCGGCCTCGAAGCCGAGCGCGCCGGTGCCGGCGAAGGCATCGACGCAGTGCCAGCCCGGCAACTCGCCGCCGCCGACACCCGCCAGGCTGGCCAGCCAGTTGAACAGGGTCTCGCGCACGCGGTCGGGCGTGGGGCGCAGGCCGGGCTTGTCGGCCACGGCCAGGCGGGTGCGCTTCCATTCGCCGCCGATGATGCGGACCTCGTTCGGTCGCGCCTTGGCCGGCGTCTTGCGCGGGGCCGGCCGGGGTGGCTCAGGTTTTTTCATGGGGCGCAAGCTTAACGGCCTCGCGGGTTGGGGTGGCGGCTTGGCACCAACGTGCGAGCATCCAGGCTGGCGGCCGATGCGCCGGCCACGAACAGCCAGCGCGCGCTGCCGGCATGCTGAGCGCCGACCGTGCCGCTCAGCACGTCAAGGCTTGGCGCCGACGATCACCGTCACCATGCGTTCGGGTTGCAGCTTGCGCTGGAAGGCGGCCTTCACGTCGGCCACGGTGATCGCGTTGACGCGTTCGGTCCAGGTGTCGAGGTAGTTCAGCGGCAGGTCGTTCCAGGCGATGTTGGCGACATTGCCCAGCAGCTTGCGGTTGCTGTCGAGCAGCAGCGGGAAGCCGCCGATCAGGTTGTCCTTGGCGGCCTGCAGTTCGCTCTCGGTCGGTCCGTCGGCGACGAATTTCTCGAGCACGTCGCGCGCCACCTTGAGCGCCGCATCGGCCTGGTCGGGCCGGGTCTGGAAGGCGATGGTGAAGGCGCCCGCATGCAGCCCCGGCCCGAAGCCGCTGTAGACGCTGTAGGCCAGCCCGCGCTTCTCGCGCACCTGGTCGGTCAGGCGCGAGACGAAGCCGCCGCCGCCCAGCACGTAGTTGCCCAGGGTCAGCGCGAAGTGATCGGGGTCGCGCCGCGGGTAGCCGGGTTGGCCGATCAGCACATGGGCCTGCGCCGAATCGAAGGGAATGCGCTCGACCTTGGGCGCAGTGAGCGGCGGCACCTCGGCCACCGGCGCCAGCGCGCTGCAGTCGCCCTGCTGCGGCAGGCGCGCCAGCAGCGCGCTGGCGATGCGGTCGGCCTGTTCGCGCGTGACGTCACCGACGATGCTGAGCTTGGCGCGGCACGGCGCGATGGTCTGCGCGTAGCGCTGGCGCATGTCCTCGACGCTGATGCGTGCCAGCGTTTCCTCGGTCATTTCCTCGCCGTACGGATGGCCGCCGTACACCGCCTTGGCATAGGCGCGCCCGGCCACGGTGCCGGGCTTGGTGTTGGCTTCCTTCAGCGCCGCGCCGATCTGCTCGCGCTCGCGCTGCCAGATGTCGGGCGGGAAGGCTGGCTCGCCGATCTGGCGCGCCGCCAGCGCCACCGCCTGGTCGAGCAGTTCGGGCTTGGCCAGGGTGCGCAGCGAGAAGCTCAGCCGGTCGTCGCCGGCGCCGGCACCGAAGTTGGCGCCCAGGTCGGCCCAGGCTTCGCCCAGCGCGTTCTCGTCGAGCGCCGGCGCCGCGCCGCTGGCGCGGATGCCCTTGTCGAGCATGTCGGCGGTGGCTTCGGCCAGGCCGGCCTGCGCGGCCGGGTCGCGCCGGCTGCCAGCGTCGAAGTCGATCTGCACGTCGACGATGGGCAGCGCGTGGGTCGCCACCAGGTAGATCTTCGCGCCGCTGGGTTGGGTCCAATGCTCGATCGGCAACGCGGCTTGCGCGCTGGCCGCGAAGGCAGCAGCCGCCAGTGCGAAGGCACCGCGCAGCACGGCGGCGGCATGCAGGTGTTGGAAGGGGCGCTTCATCGCAGGTCTCCCGCCGGCACCGCGCTGGCACGCGGCTTCTTGTTCGGATCGGGCGGCAACGGCACCAGCGTCGCGACCGTCAACTGGTCGTCGCCGAAATAGCGCGCGGCCACCGCCTGCACCTGCTCGGCGGTCACGGCCTGCAGCTTGGCGAGCATGCGCTCGCTGGCGTCCAGCGGCAGGCCCTGCAGCCAGTTGGCGCCCAGTTCGCGCGCCTGCGCCATCACCGAGTCGAGCTTGTAGGTCTGGCTGGCGACCCATTGGGTCTTGACGCGCGCCAGCTCGGCCGGCTGCACGCCGTCGGCGGCGATGCGCGCCACCTGGGCGCGCAGCGCGGCCTCGACCTGCGCCGCCGTCTTGCCCGCCGCGGGCACGCCTTCGAGGCCGAACAGTTGCGGGCCGCGGCCATTGAAACCGTAGTAGGCGCCGACCGAATCGGCGACGCGGTCGGGCCCCTGCGTCAGGGCGCGCCCGAGGCGCGAGCCGTCGTAGCCGTCGAGCACCGCGGCCAGCACCACCAGCGCCCAGCCGTCGCCGTCTTCGTCGACCCGTTCGACCTGGGGCACGCGGAAGGCCAGCGATACGTAAGCCTGTTCGGCCGGCGCCTTGAATTCGAGGCGGCGCAGGCCGCGCTGCTCTGGCTCGGTGCGCGGCTTGCGCAGCGGCACGGCACGCGCCGGGATGCTGCCGTAGTACTTCTCGGCCATCGCGCGGACCTGTTCCACATCGACATCGCCCGCCACCACCACGGCGGCGTTGGCCGGCACGTACCAGCGCTGGTGGAAGGCGCGCACGTCGTCGGGCGTCATCGCATCCAGATCGCTTTGCCAGCCGACCACCGGCCGGTGGTAGGGCGAGGCGGTGAAAACGGCCGCGTTCTGCTGCTCGCCGAGCAGGGCGCGCGGCTGGTCGTCGGTGCGCATGTGGCGCTCTTCCTTCACGACCTCGATCTCGCGCTTGAATTCGTCGTCGGGCCACTGGTTGTTGGCGAAGCGGTCCGATTCGAGGCGCATCACGTCTTCCAGCCGGTTCGCCGGAATCTGCTGGTAATAGCCGGTGTAGTCACGCGTGGTGAAGGCGTTCTCGCGGCCGCCGAGCGCGGCCACCCGGCGCGAGAACTCGCCCGGCGGTAGCTTGGCGGTGCCCTTGAACATCATGTGTTCGAGCGCGTGGGCCACGCCGGAGGTGCCATCGACCTCGTCGATCGAGCCGACGCGCACCCACACCATCTGCACTGCCGTCGGCGCGCGCCGGTCGGGCTGCACGATCAGCGTCATGCCGTTGGCCAGCGTGAACTGGCGCGGCTGCGTGTCGCTGGCCGCGGGCGACGGCTGGTCGGCCGTGGCCGGCGTAGGCGGCGTGGATGTGGGGGCTTGTGCGTGGACGGGTAAGGCGAACCCGGCAGCCAGTGCCATCGTCGCTACCGCCATCGTGATGCTGGCGCTGCGGGTGCAGCGCAAGGCCGCGAAGCGGCGTGGCATGGGCTGTTTCATAGAATGGGTCGGATTGTAAAAACCCCCCAATGTTCAGTTTCTTCAAGAAAAAACCGCCGGCGCAGGTGCCCGCCGCCGACGCGCCTGCGGCGCCGGACGCGCCGCTTGCCGTGCCGGCACCCGTGGCAGAGGCGCCCGCCCCGGCCCCGGCACGCTCGATGTTCTCGCCGGCCAGCTGGTTCAGCCGCGACACGGCGGACAAGGAAAAGACGCCTGCGGCAGCACCCGCACCCGCCCCCGAGGCCGCCCCGGTCGCGCTGCCGCCGACCGTCGTGGCGCCAAGCCCGGCCCCGACCCCAGCCGTGCCGGCGGTCGAACCGCCTCTGGCCAGTCCACCCGCCGCATTGCCGCCGTCGCCTGCGCCCGCGCCGTCAGCGCCCACTCCTGTGGTTGCCAAGGCGCCGGAAGCCGTCGCACCGGAGCGTGCCCGCTGGTTCAGCAAACTCAAGTCGGGCTTGCGCAAGACCGGCAACAGCATCGCCGCCACCTTCGTCAACGCGCAGATCGACGAAGCGCTGTACGAGGAACTCGAAGGCGCGCTGCTGATGGCCGACACCGGCGTGAAGGCGACCGAGTACCTGCTGGAAGACCTGCGCCGGCGCGTCAAGTCGGCCATGGCCACCGATGCGGCCCAGGTCAAGTCGCTGCTGGCCGAGGCCATCGCCGACCTGCTGCGCCCGCTGGAAAAGGAACTGGTGATCGGTGAATTCACGCCCACCGTGGTGATGGTGGCCGGCGTCAACGGCGCCGGCAAGACCACCTCGATCGGCAAGCTGACCAAGCACCTGTCGACCGAGGGCTGCTCGGTGCTGCTGGCCGCGGCCGACACCTTCCGCGCCGCGGCGCGCGAGCAACTGGGCGTCTGGGCCGACCGCAACACGGTGGAGATCATCAGCCAGGAAGGCGGCGACCCGGCCGCCGTGAGCTTCGACGCCGTCAACGCCGGCAAGGCGCGCAAGAAGGACGTGGTGCTGGTCGACACGGCCGGCCGCCTGCCGACGCAATTGCACCTGATGGACGAGCTCAAGAAGATCAAGCGCGTGGTGACCAAGGCCGATGCCAGCGCCCCGCACGAGGTGCTGCTGGTGATCGACGGCAACACCGGGCAGAACGCCCTGGCCCAGGTGCGCGCCTTCGACGATGCGCTGGGCCTGACCGGCCTGATCGTGACCAAGCTTGACGGCACCGCCAAGGGCGGCGTGCTGTGCGCCATCGCGCGTGAGCGACCGATACCGGTCTATTTCGTCGGCGTCGGCGAGAAGCTGGAAGACCTGGAGACTTTCAACGCACGTGAATTCGCGCAGGCCCTGCTCGGTTAACGCCGCAGACAGGGCGGTGAATCAGGCAGCATTCGGGCGCGCGCAACCCGAATGCCCGGCCGGGCTCAATTGACCGTTGCGGCCAGCTTCTTGAGCGACTGCGCTTCGCCTTCGTAGATCTTGCGCGCGTAGTCGGTGTAGGTCTTGCTGTCCATGTACTGCAGCGACAGGCCCAGCTTCTTCATGGTCGACTGAAACTCGGGGTCCTGGTAGGTGGCCGAGATCACGGACTCGAGCTTCTTCGCCACGGTCGGATCCATGCCCTTCGGGCCGGCAAAGCCGACCGGCGAGGTGTGAACCACCGGGTAGCCCAGTTCCGTCAGCGTCGGCACGTCGGGCATTTCCTCGGTCCGCTTGTCACCGAGGGAGGCCAGCACGCGCAGTTGTCCCGCCTGCACGTACGGCAGCACGGTGCTGGCACTGACGATCACCTGGATGTGATTGCCCAGCAGCGCGGTGATGGCATCGGCATCGCCCTTGTACGGAATATGGGTCCAGTCGACCTGCGCCTTGTCGCCCAGTTGCGCCATGGCGATGTGCTGGCTGCTGTAGGCGCCCGGCGTGCCGTAGCTCACGGGCCCCGTCTTGTCCTTCGTGTACTTCACCAGGTCGGCCAGCGAGTGCCAGGGCGACTTGGCGTTGACCACGACGTAGTAATTGAAGCCCACCATGCTCGCCAGATAGGTGAAGTCCTTCATTGGGTCGTACTGCGTGCCGATGATGTGCGGCATGCGGAAGACGCCGATCGGTGTCATGGTGATGGTGTAGCCGGCCGGATCGGTGTTGAGCATCTGCACCGCGCCCAAGGTGCCGTTGGCGCCGGTCTTGTTCTCGATCACGATGCTCTGGCCAAGCCGCTTGCTCGCCAGTTCGGCAAAGGTGCGGCCGAACTGGTCGGTCACGCCGCCGGGCGAATAGGGCACGATCAGTTTCACGGGGCGGGTGGGATAGTCTGCGGCCGAGGCGGCTTGGGCCCCGAGCAGCAGGCCGACAGCCGAAATGACGGCCGCGATTTGCTTGAACATCTTCAGTCTCCATGTGTGCCGACGCAGCGTGCGCCGACGTTGCTTCAAAACGGTTCTGGTCCTCAGCCACGGACCTCGGCCCGGCATTCGCCAAAGCCGATCGACACGAAGCCCTCGCGCCGGCAGGTGCCGCGCAAGGTGACTTCGTCGCCGTCCTCGAGGAAGGAGCGGACTTCGCCGTCGGGCAAATGCACCGGGCGCTTGCCGCCGTGCGTCATCTCCAGCAGGCAGCCGCATTCCTGGCCATCGGGCATCGAGATCGTGCCGCTGCCAAAGAGGTCGCCAGGGCGCAGGTTGCTCCCGCCGGCGGTGTGGTGCGCCACCATCTGTGCCGGCGTCCACCATAGGGCGCTGGCATCGCCTTGTGAGAGGCGCTGCGGCGGCAGTCCGGCGGCGCGCATGCGCCGCGTCGACAGGTGCACTTCCAGCGCGATCGACAAGCCGCCGCCGGCGGCATCGCCCGCATCGTCGAGGTACGGCAGCGGCGTGGGGTCGGTCGCCTGGCGCGGCATCCGTGCCGCGCGAAAGGGTGCCATGGCATCGCTGGTGATCACCCAGGGCGAGACGCTGGTCATGAAATTCTTGCCCTGGAACGGGCCGAGCGGCGCCGATTCCCAAGCCTGGATGTCGCGCGCCGACCAGTCGTTGAGCAGTCCGAACCCGGCGACGTGCTCGGCCGCCTGCGCGATGTCGATCGGGACGGCCAGCGCGTTGCCGGGGCCGACCCAGATCGCCAGTTCCAATTCGTAGTCCAGCCGCGCCGTCGGCTGGAACGCCGCCTGCGGTCCACTGGCGGTCTCGACCCGCACCTGCCCGCTCGGCCGGTGCACTGGCACGCCCGAGGGCACGAGGGAGGAAGCCCGACCGTGATAGGCCACCGGCAGGTGCTTGTAGTTGGGCTGCAGCGGCTGCTCGGGCCGGAAGATCACGCCGCAGTTGTAGGCGTGATGAATGCCGGCGTAGTAGTCGGTGTAGTCGCCGACCTGGGCCGGCAGCAGCATCTGGCAATCCTCCTGCGCGCGCAGGATGGCACCGCCATGGCGCTGGGCGATGGCGCCCGTATACGAACCGGCCTCCAGCAGGCGCGAGATGTCGATGCGCAAGCTGCGCCGCTGGGGCGCGCTCAGCGCCATCCAGGCATTGAGCGACTCGCCGGTGACGGCTCGGGCCGTCTGGGTGTCGACGTCCGGCAGCAGGCCGGCCGACAGCGCCGCCGCCAGGTCCAGAACCTGGTCGCCGATGGCGCAGCCGATGCGCGCCGTCGCGCCGGCCGCAAACACACCCATCGGGAGGTTCTGGATCGGGAACTGCGCATGGCCGTGCGCGGATTCGACCCAGGAGGCCAGGCCGGCGTCGTGGGTGTGGTCGAGGTGCGTCGTCGTGTCCATGGTCTACAGCGCGGTGGTGCCGCCGTCCATCGTCCAGGCGGCGCCGCGCACTTCCTGCGCGTCGTCGGAGCACAGGAAGGCCACCATCGCCGCCAGCTGGCCAGTCTTGACGAAGCGGCCCGACGGCTGGCGCAGGCTGATCAGGTCGTGCGTCGCGGTCGCGATGTCGGTGCCGTCGCGCTCGGCCCGGGCTTCGACCTGGCGCTGGACCAGCGCGGTGTGGGCCCAGCCCGGACAGATGGCGTTGCAGGTGATGTCGGTGGTGGCGGTCTCGATCGCCACCGACTTGGTCATGCCGATCAGGCCATGCTTGGTCGCGTTGTAGGCCACCTTGCCTGCGCGGCCGCGCAGGCCACTGATGGAGGCCACGTTGACGATGCGGCCCCAGCCCCGTGCGCGCATCAGCGGCAGCGTGAGGCGAATCGTGTGGAAGCTTGCCGACAGGTTCACCGCCAGCATGTCGTTCCAGATGTCCACCGGAAACTGCTCGATCGTGCTGGTGTGCTGCATGCCGGCGTTGTTCACCAGGATATCGATTGCGCCGGTGAATTCGCCGGCGGCACGGATCAGCATCTGGATCTGGGCCGGATCGCGCAGGTCGGCGCGCAGGTAGTGCGCCTGGACGCCGTGTTGCGCCGCGATGTCGGCGCAGACCTGTGCGCCCTCCTCGTCGGGCACGATGCCGTTGATCACGATGCGTGCACCGTCCTGCGCCAGGCGCTGGGCGATGGCCAGGCCGATGCCGCTGTTGCCGCCCGTGACGAGGGCCAGTTTGTCTTTCAGGGGCGCCATGTGTTCCTTTGTCTCCTGCGTGGGATTCGCGCGATGGAGATGAATGCTAGGAGGGCCCTTTCATACCGTCCAATACCGATTGGATGAGCAATTTATACTTTGGCGATCTCAATCGACCATCGAATCCCATGGAACTCAAGCACCTGCGCAGCTTCGTGACCGTCGCGCAGGAGCAGAACTTCACCCGCGCCGCCCTGCGCTTGCACATCGCCCAGCCGCCGCTGAGCCAGCGCATTCGACAACTGGAAGAAGAGCTGGGTGCACAACTGTTCCTTCGCACCACGCGCAAGGTCGAGCTCAGCGCGGCCGGACAGGCGTACTACGCCGCCGTCGCCCCGCTGCTTGGGCAACTGGATCAGGCGGGCGAGGCCTGTCGCCGCGCCGCCCGGGGCGAAAGCGGCGTCCTGCGGGTCGGCTACAGCGGGCGGGCCAGCCAGCGACTGCTGCCGCGCCTGATGCTGGAATTCAGGCGGCGCTTTCCCGATGTGGTGCTGGACCTCGTAGGGCCCCACCCGACCGGCACGCTTCGCGGCAAGCTGCTGGAGCGGCAGATCGACCTGGCGCTGTGCTTCCTGCCCATTGCCGACAAGGCGATCCACACCCAGAGCATGGCGGTGACCGAGTTCTCGTTGGTGCTTCCGGCCACGCACCGGCTAGCTGGCCGCAAGCGCGTGGACCTGTCGGAGCTAGCGCACGAGCCCTTCGTGGGCTACCCGGCCAACCAGGGCTTCCACTTGCGCAGGGCGATGGACGACGAATGCCTGCGTGCCGGCTTCAATCCCAACGTGGTGCGCGAGAGCGAGACCTCACAGGTGCTGCTGTGCCTGGTGGCCGCCGGTACCGGCGTTTCCATCGTGCCCAGCGAGCTTCAGCAGCAGGAGCCGACCGCGGGCATCGTCTTCCAGTCGCTGGGACCGCAGGCCTGCCGCCTGCATCACGGTCTGGCCTGGCTCGACGGCAACCACAACCCGGCGTTGAGAAACCTGCTGTCGCTGGACTTCCTGCAAGGCACCTGAACGCCTGGGCAACCCGGCCGAGACGCGGGCATCGCAACACGCACTCACTGGGCGAACGCCCGCTCCTGCTGCTGCAGCGTGTCGAGCTGCGTCCCCCAGTTGATCGACTGGACGTACACCACGGTGTCGAAGGCGCCCGGCGAAGCCTGCCGCGACACGCTGTCGATCTGCGCGCCATGCTCGCCTTCATGATTGGCCTGGACCACCAGGGCGTCGACCGAGGCCTCGCACGGTCGCTGGAAATAGCGGTAGGACATGCAGCGCACGGCATCCAGCTCGAACAGGCCCATCACGCCTTGCGCGAGCGTCTTGAAACCCAGCAGCCGGTAGCCTTGGGCGCCCAGTTCATTGAGCTGGTCGAGCCACTTGGCTTCGCTCCAGGCCATGGGCAAGGCGGTGTAGCGGAACACCGTCCGGCCACCGGTCTCGCGCTCGAACAGGCCGCCTTCGACCGGCCCGCTGCCATCGCCGGCGGGACGACGCGGCTGCAGCAGGTAGCGATAACCTTGCAAACCCATCGCATTCAGGCAGGCCAGGAACTCGACGCTGGGCGCATGGGCCCGCGCCGCCAGCGCCTGGCGGTAGTCGTAGCGTGCGAGGGATTGCCGGTCGTGCCGATAGAAGCGCAGCGCCCCGCCGAGCGGGCCCAGCGCGGTCTGGGTGGCGCCGGCGGCGGGGTCGAATCGAAAGCCGCGCTGGCCCATGTGATTGGCTTCGCGCAGGAAATCGGCCCCGCCCGTCGTGCCGGACTGGACCTGGTAGAGGTAACGCGTGGCTTCGTCGCGGATGAAGATCACCGGGTCCGGCTGGCCTTCCGCGACGCAGACCCGCCCCAGCGAGCGATAACCCTGCGCGCCTTGGGCATTGACCAGCTGCAGCATCTCGGCGGCGCTGCCCGCATCGGCGGGCGTCCACAATTCGTAACGAGTGTGACGCGGAGCCGGCGCGCTGGGGTCGGCCGGCCAGATCCGGGACGGGCCCCTGGCGGTGATATCCCCGCACGGCTTGGCTTGCCCTTGCGGCCTGTCGTTGCACTGGCCGCTGCACGCGCGCAGCGACGCGGCCAATCCGGCCTTGCATGGCTTTTTCATAGCATCCCTTTTTGCATCGTTCTTGTAAACCGGACACGTTTGCCGACCGGTTGATTCAATTGTGTCTTGATTATTTACAGTCATCACAATTCATCTAGGGTTAGTTCCCTGGATTGTGGAAAAGTGGACTGGCAGAGTGCTTTCAATGCCGGAGAAGCCGCCGCATGGCGCGGCGGGCCGGCGTTTTGCCTGAAACGAGGCTTCGATGAACACCCAAGCGGCGCCCCTGGATTCCGAACTGCGCAAGGTCGACAGCCTGCTCGCCCACTACGGCGAGAGCCACCGTCATCCGGTGAATGAAGCCATTCACCTGCTCGCCATCCCGGCCATCATGGTCAGCATCCTGGGCCTGCTGTGGGCGCTGCACCCGTGGGCGGCCTACGCCTTCGTGGCCGCCAGCCTGGTCTATTACGCGCGCCTGCAGGCGCCCGCCTTGCTGGCGATCATGGCGGCCTGGACGGTGCTGATGTTCGGCCTGGTGCAGATCATGGGCGAGCGGGTGCTGCCGATCTCGGTCGGCCTGTTCGTGGTGGGCTGGATCTTCCAGTTCGTCGGCCACCGGCTGGAAGGGCGGAAACCTTCTTTTCTCGAAGACATCCAATATCTGTGGATCGGCCCGCTGTTCGTGGTGGCCCGGCTGCTCGGGCGCTTCGGCATCCACGCCTGAACGCTGAAATCGGCACAAGAAAAACTATCGGGCTCATAGCTCGATTGGGGAACCCTTGGCTTAGCACTCCCTCTAACCGAGTGCTAATATGACGACCTACCAAGGAGATTCCCCTATGACAAAGCTGTCTGGAGCATCTGCCAACCAACTCGCCGTCGCCAATCCCTGGTCGATGGTGCCGCCGCTTGGCAATCTGGACGCCTATATTTCGGCGGCCAATCGCCTGCCGCTGCTCACCCTGGAAGAAGAACAGGGTTTTGCGCGCCGCCTGCGCGATCACAACGACCTCGAAGCGGCCGGTGCACTCATCCTGTCGCACCTGCGCCTGGTGGTCTCGATTTCCCGCCAGTACCTGGGCTACGGGCTGCCGCACGGCGACCTGATCCAGGAAGGCAACGTCGGCCTGATGAAGGCCGTGAAGCGCTTCGATCCTGACCAGGGCGTGCGGCTGGTGAGCTACGCCATGCACTGGATCAAGGCCGAGATCCACGAGTACATCCTGAAGAACTGGCGCATGGTCAAGGTCGCCACGACCAAGGCCCAGCGCAAGCTGTTCTTCAACCTGCGCTCGATGAAGCAGGGCTTCAAGGCCGATTCGGCCGCGGCCGACGAAGGCACGCACCGCAACACGCTGACGGCGCAGGAAGTCGACATCGTTGCCAACCAGCTGAACGTCAAGCGCGAAGAAGTGCTGGAGATGGAAACCCGCCTGAGCGGTGGCGACATCCTGCTCGACCCGAGCCCCTCGGACGACGGTGAAGAGGCCTACGGCCCGATCGCCTACCTGACCGACGCGGCCTACGAGCCGACCGCCCAGCTCGAATCGCGCCAGCGCGATCGCCTGTCGAGCGACGGCATCTCCACCGCCCTGGCGGCGCTGGACGACCGCAGCCGCCGCATCGTGGAAGAGCGCTGGCTGAAGGTGAACGATGACGGTTCGGGCGGCATGACGCTGCACGAGCTGGCGTCGGACTACGGCGTCAGCGCCGAGCGGATCCGCCAGATCGAGGTGGCGGCGATGAAGAAGATGAAGAAGTCGCTGGCCGAGTTCGCGTAAGCAGAAGGCGCCGCGCTCAAGCAAAAACCCGGCTTTCGCCGGGTTTTTTGCTTGCTGGGCTCAGAAGCGCGGCATGCCGCCGCCACCGCCACCCATCGGCGGCATGCCCTTCATGCCGCCCATGCGCTTCATCATCTTCATCAGGCCGCCGCCCTTCATCTTCTTCATCATCCCCTGCATCTGCTCGAACTCGTTGAGCAGGCGGTTGACTTCCTGAACCTGCACGCCGGCGCCGGCGGCAATGCGGCGCTTGCGCGTGGCCTTGAGCAGTTCGGGCTTGCGGCGCTCCAGCGGCGTCATGCTGTTGATGATGCCTTCCTTGCGCCGGATGTCGCGCTCGGCGCGCGTCAGGTCGGCCTCGCTGGCCTTGGCCGCCATCTGCGCGGGCAGCTTGTCCATCAGGCTGGAGAGGCCGCCCATCTGCTTCATCTGCTGCAGCTGGCTGAGAAAGTCGTTCAGGTCGAAGCCGCCGCTCTTGACCTTGGCCGCCAGCTTCTGCGCCGCCGCCACGTCGACGCCCGCCGTCACCTGCTCGACCAGCGCCACGATGTCGCCCATGCCCAGCACGCGGCCGGCATGGCGCTCGGCGTCGAACACCTCCAGCCCGTCGATCTTCTCGCTGGTGCCGGCGAACTTGATCGGCACGCCCGTCACCTGGCGCACCGACAGCGCGGCGCCGCCGCGCGAATCGCCGTCGGTCTTGGTCAGGATGATGCCGGTCAGCGGCAGCGCCTCCTTGAAGGCCTTGGCGGTGTTGATCGCGTCCTGGCCCTGCATGGCGTCGACCACGAACAGCGTCTCGACCGGATCGAGCGCGCCGTGCAGCTCGCGGATCTCATTCATCAGCACTTCGTCGATCGCCAGGCGGCCGGCGGTGTCGACCAGCAGCACGTCGAAATAGTGGCGCTTGGCGTGGTCGAGCGCGGCCCGCGCGATGTCCAGCGGCTTCTGCTCGGGCGTGCTGGGGAACCACTCGGCGCCGGCCTGCTTGGTCACCGTCTTGAGCTGCTCGATGGCGGCCGGGCGATAGACGTCGCCCGACACGGTCAACACCTTCTTCTTGCGCTTCTCGATCAGGTGCTTGGCCAGCTTGGCGGTGGTGGTGGTCTTGCCGGCGCCTTGCAGGCCGGCCATGAGAATCACCACCGGCGGCTGCGCCACCAGGTTGATGTCCGAGACACCCTCGCCCATGGTCGCCGCCAGCTCGCGGTTGACGATGCCCACCAGCGCCTGCCCCGGCTTGAGCGAACCCAGCACTTCCTGGCCGAGCGCCTTTTCCTTCACGCGCGCAATGAAGTCGCGCACCACCGGCAGCGCCACGTCGGCCTCGAGCAGCGCCATGCGCACCTCGCGCAGCATGTCCTGCACGTTGCTTTCGGTGATGCGGGCCTGGCCGCTGACCTGCTTGACGAGGCGCGAGAATTTTTCGGTAAGGGCGGTGGCCATGGTGCTGCCCCGGACAGGGCTCGGTGAAGGGAAAACGGCGTGCGCCACACGCGTGGACACGGGAAGCGAGACGCTAAACTCGCGCCAATGATTTTAGCGAGCCCCTCCCCACTCGCCGTGGCGCTGGGTATCGCCGCCGCCGCAAGCTATGCGCTGGCCGCCATTGCCTCGCGCCTGAGCCGCCCCGCCATCCAGGCCCTGCTGGGCCTGGCGTGGCTGCTGCACGCCGGCGCGCTGGTGTGCGGGCTGGCCGGCCAGGTGCCTCATTTCGGCTTTGCGCCGGCCCTGTCGGTCACCGCCTGGCTGGTGCTCACGGTGTACGCCATCGAGAGCCGGATGTACCCGCAACTGAACGTGCGCCGCGTGCTGGCGGTGCTGTGCGCCGCCGCCGTGCTGCTGGCCACCGCCTTTCCGGGCACGCCGCTGCACGTGGCGGCCTCGCCCTGGTTGCCGCTGCACCTGGCGCTGGGCATCGCCTCCTACGGCCTGTTCGGCACCGCGGTGGTCCACGCCGCCCTGATGACGCGCGCCGAGCAGCAGATGCGCGAGGCGGTGCCGCCGCACCAGGGCCTGCCGCTGCTCACGCTCGAGCGCCTGACTTTCCGCTTCGTCACCGCCGGCTTCATCCTGCTGTCGGCCACCTTGCTGGCCGCCCTGCTGTTCAGCGAAACGCTGTACGGCGCCGCCACGGTGGGCTGGAAGTGGGACCACAAGACCGTGTTCTCGCTGCTCGCCTGGGTCACCTTCGGCGTGCTGCTGGTCGGGCGCCTGCGTTTCGGCTGGCGCGGGCGCACCGCCACGCGCGTGCTCTATGCCGGCGCGGCGCTGCTGCTGCTGGGCTACGTCGGCTCCCGCTTCGTGCTCGAAGTCATCCTGCATCGCGCCGCATGAAATACCTGCTCGTCCTCGCCGTGGTCCTGCTCGGCATCTACTTCTGGCGCCAAGCCCGGCGCGAGGAAATGCAGGCCAAGCCGCCACCGCGCAAGGCGGTGCCGCCGCCGCAGGCGATGGTGCGCTGCGCCCATTGCGGCACGCACCTGCCGGTGGCGGACGCCGTCAGCGGTGCGGGCGGTGCGCTCTACTGCAGCGACGCGCACCGCAAAGCCGACCGGACATGAAATCGGGCCTCTGGTCGCGCGGCGAAAGCGCCACCGATTGGGGCGGCCTGAGCAACCGCACCACCGGCAGCACGGCGCTGCTGCGCTTGTGGCGCGGCTTCATGACGGCGCGCGGCGTCATCGCCGCCATCCTGCTGGTGCTGCAGGTGCTGACCTACGGCACCAACCACACCACGCCACTCGTGCCGCTGGCGCCGCTGAGCCTGGCTGCGCTGTACCTGGTGGTGACGCTGGTCGGCGCCCGCTACGTGCGCTTCCAGCCGCCGCTGCGCGCGCTGGGGCCGGTCTGGCTGGTCACGGTGGGGATCGATCTCGCTGTTTTCACCGGCCTGCAGGTGCTGCAGACCGGCAGCGTCAGCTACACGCCGTTGCTGGCGCTGCCGGTGCTGATGGCGGCGGTGCTGGGCACCATGCCGGTCGGGCTCGGCACCACGGCCGCCGCCGCCCTGCTGCTGCTGGGCGAAGCCGGCGCACGCTGGCTGCAATCGATGGGCGACCCCGCCACCCAGTTCGCCCAGGCCGCGCTCACCGGCGCCGGCCTGTTCGCGGTGGCCCTGCTGGCGCACGAACTGGCGCTGCGGCTGGCGCGCGAGGAAACGCTGGCGATGCGCAGCCGCAGCACGGCGCGCATGCATGCGCTGGTGAACGACCTGATCATCGAGACGCTGAGTGAAGGCGTGCTGGTGGTCGACGCCAACGGCCGGGTGCACGCGGCCAACCCGGCCGCCGACGCGATCCTCGGCCAGGGCCTGAGCAGCCTGGAACTGCCCTTCGCGCTGGACGTGCACCCGGCCTGGCGCCCGCTCGGCGAACTGGCGGCGCAGACCTTCTCGCTGCGCTCGGCCCAGTCGCGCGAAATCCCGGTCGCGCAGCCGCGCGGGGCGCCGCGCGAAGTGCGCGTGCGCACCCGCCTGACGCCGTCGACCGACGCCCGCACCGACAGCCTGTGCGTGATGTTCCTGCAGGACCTGCGCGAGCTGGAAGCGCGCATCCGCACCGAGAAGCTGGCCGCCATGGGCCGCATGTCGGCCGCCGTGGCGCACGAGATCCGCAACCCGCTGGCGGCCATCACGCAGGCCAGCGCGCTGCTCGGCGAAGACCTGGTCGAGCCCGGCCACCGCAAGCTGACGGCGATGGTGCAGCACAACGCGCAGCGCCTGGCACGCATCGTCGACGACGTGCTCGACGTCTCGCGCGCGCGCCAGCAGCGCTCGCTGCCGCTGAACGAACAACTGGCGCTGGACACCACCGTGCGCAGTGTGGCCGAGGAATGGGTGCGCCAGTCGCGCCGCCAGGGCGTGCTGCTGCTGCTTGACGGCGGCGGGCGCGACGTGCGCTTCGATGTCGAGCACCTGCGCCGCATCATGGTCAACCTGCTGGACAACGCGGCGCGCTATGCGGGCGACCGCGAGGGCTCGATCCAGATCACCACGCAGCAGGGCAGCAACGGGCGCGCCTCGCTGCAGATCTGGAGCGACGGCGCGCCGCTCGAGGCGGCCGTGCAGCGCCACCTGTTCGAGCCCTTCTTCTCGTCGGAAAGCCGCTCCAGCGGGCTCGGCCTGTTCATCTGCCGGGAGCTGTGCGAGCGGCACGGCGCCACCATCGGCTACGAGCGCCGCACGCTGTCGGCGGCCGGGCCGGAGGGCAATGAATTCTTCGTGAGCTTCGCCCCGGCGCCGGCGCGGCTGACACAATGACGACCGTGAACAACAGCCCCCCTTCCGCCGTGCATGGCGCCCAGATCCTCGTCGTCGACGACGAACCGGACCTGCGCACCCTGTATGAACTGACGCTGCTGCGCGAGGGCTACCAGGTGGAAGCCGCCGGCAGCGTGTCGGAAGCCTGGGACCATCTGCAGGGGCGCCGCTTCGACGCCGTGATCACCGACATGCGCCTGCCCGACGGGCTGGGCATGGAGCTGCTGCTGCGCCTGCAGGGCGCCCAACGCGAAGAGCGCTGCGTCGTCATGACCGCCTTCGGCTCGGCCGAGAACGCGGTCGAGGCGCTCAAGGCCGGCGCCTTCGACTACCTGACCAAGCCGGTCGACCTCAAGCAGTTCCGCGCCGTGGTGGCCTCGGCGGTGCAGGTGCAGCCGGGCGCAGCCAAGCCGCCGCCGGTGGCCGCCGGTCCGCGCGGCGGCGCCGTCGCGCCGGCGCCGGCGCAGCCCGCCGTCAACCCGGCGCTGAGCCGGCTGGTCGGCGACTCCGAAGCCATGCGCAACGTCAAGGCGCGCATTGCCAAGGTGGCGCGCGGCATGGCGCCGGTGCTGGTGCGCGGCGAATCGGGCACCGGCAAGGAACTGGTGGCGCGCGCCATCCACGCCTGCAGCCAGCGCAGCGACGGGCCTTTCGTGGCCGTCAATTGCGGCGCGATTCCCGAGAACCTGCTGGAGGCCGAATTCTTCGGCGCGCGCAAGGGCTCCTACACCGGCTCGGCGCAAGACCGCGACGGCTACTTCCAGGCCGCGCGCGGCGGCACGCTCTTTCTCGACGAGATCGGCGACCTGCCGCTGGCCATGCAGTCGAAGTTGCTGCGCGCGATCCAGGAGCGCAGCGTGCGCTCGATCGGCTCGACGCAGGAAGAAAGCGTCGACGTGCGCATCGTCAGCGCGACCCACAAGGACCTGCAGGCCGAGGTGCAGGCCGGCCGCTTCCGGCAAGACCTGTTCTACCGCCTCAACGTGATCGAGATCGCGGTGCCGGCGCTGCGCGAGCGGCGCGACGACCTGCCGGCGCTGTGCGTGGCGCTGCTCGAGCGCATTGCGCGCGAGGCCGGCATGCCGGCGCCGGCGCTCTCGCCCGCGCTGATCGGGCAACTGGCGGCGCACCCGATGCACGGCAATGTGCGCGAACTGGAAAACCTGCTGCACCGCGCGGTCGCGCTCAACGACGGCGACGAACTGCACCTGGACCTCGAACACGGCGTCGCGCCGGCCGAGGCCGCGCCCTCGGCGATCGAAGCCGAAGCACCCGAAGCCGCGCCCGCAATGCCGACACCCGCGGCCCGCGCGCTCGAGCGCAGTCCGCCGGTGCCGGCCGACCTGCAGGCCTATCTCGACCAGCAGGAGCGCGACATCCTGGTGCGCGCGCTGCAGGAAAGCGGCTTCAATCGCACCGCGGCGGCGGCCCGGCTGGGCCTGAGCCTGCGCCAGATTCGCTACCGCATCGCGCGCCTGGGCATCGCCACGCCGGGCGGCGACGACGGCCACGGTGGCCTGCATGAGCTCTAGCCACGACGCCAGCGACGCGGCCTTGTGGCGCGGCGGCTGGTTTCGCCATGCGCGCCACCTGGCCTCGCCCAATTTCGGGCCGCGCCCGCCCGCCGCGCAGATCGACCTGATCGTGCTGCACTCGATCAGCCTGCCGCCCGGCCACTACGGCGGCGACGAAGTGGCGCAGCTGTTCACCAACCAGCTCGACTGGGACGCACACCCGTATTTCCAGAACATCCGCGGCATCGAGGTCTCGGCGCATTTCTTCATCCGCCGCAATGGCGAGCTGTGGCAGTTCGTCGACTGCGATGCGCGCGCCTGGCACGCCGGCGCCTCGCACTGGCGCGGCCGGGCCAACTGCAACGACGACTCGATCGGCATCGAACTCGAAGGCCTCGAAGGCGAGCTGTTCGAGGCGGCGCAGTACGAGACGCTGGCCAGCCTGTGCCCGGCGCTGGCCGCGCACTACCCGATCGCCTTCGTCGCCGGGCACGAGCACGTGGCGCCAGGGCGCAAGGCCGACCCCGGCACCGGCTTCGATTGGCCGCGGCTGCAACGTGAACTGGCGTGGCCGGCAGAGCGCTTTCCGCCGGTCGATCAAAGCCGCTGAATTTTCTCAATCGCGTTCGCGTTGGCGATTCGCGCCGTGCCGGGCGAATGTGCGCCTCGCCTGCACGCGCCGAAGCCAGCAACCATGCGGCCCGCAAGCCCAAATCGGGCCGAAAGCCCCGTCGAATGGGGATTGCCCTAGGCTGATGCTTGTCGCCCGGGGGCACACGCGCCATCCACTCGGCGCGGCCTCCGAAACGCAGGGGTGTGGCGCCACAAAAACACTACATCTAGTGGATTGTTTCGCACGGTGACCCCATATATAGTGTGCCCACCGCCCGGCACCACCCCTATGGATTGGCTGCCGCCACGGCACCGCCGTCATAAGAAAAGTCGCAACAGAGGACCGCATGCAAACTGCCCAGAACACCCCTTCGTCCACCCGCGCCACGCCGCCACAAGCAGCCCCGCGCGACGTCGCCGGCAACCTGTCCGCCAGCGCGCTGGCCAACTACCAGATCATTCGCCGCAATGGCGCCGTGGTGCCCTTCGAGCCCAACAAGATCGCCATTGCCATGATGAAGGCCTTCCTGGCCGTGCACGGCACGCAGGGCGCGGCCTCGGCCAGCGTGCGCGAGACGGTCGACGGCCTGACGCAGGCCGTGGTGCGCGCACTGGTGCGCTCGCGCCCGGGTGGCGGCACCTTCCACATCGAAGACGTGCAGGACCAGGTCGAACTCGGCCTGATGCGCGGCGGCCACCAAGAAGTGGCGCGCGCCTACGTGCTCTACCGCGAACGCCGCACGCAGGAGCGTTCGCAGCGTGAAGAACAGGTCGCACCGGCGGTCCACGCCACGCTGCACGTGCTCGACCGCGGCGAGCGCGTGGCGCTCGACATGGCCGAACTGCGCGCCCTGTTCGAATCGGCCTGCGCCGGGCTCGAGGCCGGCATCACGTCCGAGCCGATCGTTGCCGAGACCATGCGCAACCTGTACGACGGCGTGCCGCTCGATGAGGTCTACAAGGCCTCGATCCTGGCCGCCCGCACGCTGATCGAAAAAGACCCCGACTACACCTTCGCCACCGCGCGCCTGCTGCTGCACACCATCTTCAAGGAAGTGCTGGAGCGCGAAGTGGCGCCGGCCGACCGCGCGCAGGCCTACGCCGACTACTTCCCGCAATTCATCAAGAAGGGCGTGGACAACGAACTGCTCGACGAAAAGCTGCTGCAGTACGACCTGGCCCGCCTGGGCGGCGCGCTCAAGGCCGAACGCGACCTGAAGTTCGACTACCTCGGCCTGCAGACCCTGTACGACCGCTACTTCCTGCACGTGCGCAAGACCCGCATCGAGCTGCCGCAAGCCTTCTTCATGCGCGTGGCGATGGGCCTGGCGCTCAACGAGATCGACCGCGAAGCGCGCGCCATCGAGTTCTACGAAGTGCTGTCATCCTTCGACTTCATGTCCAGCACGCCGACGCTGTTCAACAGCGGCACGCTGCGCTCGCAACTCTCCAGCTGCTACCTGACCACCGTGCCGGACGACCTGGACGGCATCTACGAGTCGATCAAGGAAAACGCGCTGCTGTCGAAATTTGCCGGCGGCCTGGGCAACGACTGGACCCGCGTGCGCGCGCTGGGCAGCCACATCAAGGGCACCAACGGCGAATCGCAAGGCGTGGTGCCTTTCCTGAAGGTGGTCAACGACACCGCGGTGGCGGTGAACCAGGGCGGCAAGCGCAAGGGCGCCGTCTGCACCTACCTGGAAACCTGGCACCTGGACATCGAGGAGTTCCTGGAACTGCGCAAGAACACCGGCGATGACCGCCGCCGCACGCACGACATGAACACCGCCAACTGGATCCCCGACCTGTTCATGCGCCGCGTGATGGAAAAGGGCAGCTGGACGCTGTTCTCGCCCTCCAACGTGCCGGACCTGCACGACAAGTTCGGTGCCGACTTCGAGACCGCCTACGTCGCCTACGAAGAGAAGGCCGCGCGCGGCGAGATCAAGCCCAGCCGCACCGTGCCCGCCTCCGACCTGTGGCGCAAGATGCTGACGATGCTGTTCGAGACCGGCCATCCCTGGATCACCTTCAAGGACGCCTGCAACGTGCGCTCGCCGCAGCAGCACGCCGGCGTGGTGCACTCATCGAACCTGTGCACCGAGATCACGCTGAACACCAGCGACACCGAAACCGCGGTCTGCAACCTCGGCTCGGTCAACCTGCTGCAGCACCTGAAGGACGGCCAGATCGACCAGCAGAAGCTGCAGAAGACGATCTCGACCGCGATGCGCATGCTCGACAACGTGATCGACATCAACTACTACGCGGTGAAGAAGGCGCGCGACTCCAACCTGCGCCATCGCCCGGTCGGCCTGGGCCTGATGGGCTTTCAGGACGCGCTGTACGAACTGCGCATTCCCTACGCCTCGCAGGAAGCGGTGGAATTCGCCGACCGCTCGATGGAAGCCATCTGCTACCACGCCTACTGGGCCTCGACCGACCTGGCCAAGGAACGCGGCAAGTACGCCACCTACCGCGGCTCGCTGTGGGACAAGGGCATCCTGCCGCTGGACACGCTCGCGCTGCTGGAAAAGGCACGCGGCGGCTACGTCGAAGTCGACCGCTCGGCTTCGCTCGACTGGGACGCGCTGCGTAGCAAGATCGCCGCCGACGGCATGCGCAACTCCAACTGCGTGGCCATCGCGCCGACCGCCACCATCTCCAACATCATCGGCGTCGACGCCTCGATCGAACCGTGCTTCGGCAACCTGTCGGTCAAGTCGAACCTGTCGGGCGAATTCACCGTGATCAACCACTACCTGGTGCGCGACCTCAAGCGCCTGGGCCTGTGGGACGACGTGATGGTGATGGACCTCAAGCACTTCGACGGTTCGCTGCGCCCGATCGACCGCGTGCCGCAAGACATCAAGGCGCTGTACGCCACCGCCTTCGAAGTCGAAACGACGTGGCTGGTGGAAGCCGCCGCGCGCCGCCAGAAGTGGATCGACCAGGCGCAGTCTCTCAACATCTACATGGCCGGCGCATCGGGCAAGAAGCTCGACGACACCTACAAGCTGGCCTGGCTGCGCGGCCTGAAGACGACCTACTACCTGCGCACCATCAGCGCCACGCACGCCGAGAAATCGACCGTGCAATCGGGCCGCCTCAACGCCGTGTCTTCGGGCAGCGAACCGGCCGCGGCGATGAGCGCACTCGACGCCGCCGCACTGGCCGCGCAAGCGCAGATGAATTCGGTACCGGCAACGGACATCAAGTTCTGCGCCATCGACGACCCGACCTGCGAAGCCTGCCAGTAAATCCCAGCGCAATTCGCGGCATTGCCTGACACCAGCGCGATGCATGCGAACAACATAACGGCGCGATAAACAGAGCACGATGTGAACGAGCACTTTTCAACTCACATCGTTGCTCACATAATTTGAGTATTGGAAATTTCTATGTTGACCTGGGACGAAGAAGTCAAGCCCTCCTTGCCAAAGGACATGCACCAAGGATTGCAGCCCTCATCGACCAGCGACGCCGCCAACGCTCGCTCGGTCGCTGCGCCGACTTCGCCGCTCGCTCCCGCTGCCCGCACGCTGCATGACGGCGCGCCGGTGCCGGCCACTGCAGTGGCCGCTGCGCACCGCGTGCGCGCCGCCGACAAGCGCATCATCAACGGCCAGACCGACGTCAACCAGCTGGTGCCCTTCAAGTACAAGTGGGCCTGGGAAAAATACCTCGCCACCTGCGCCAACCACTGGATGCCGCAAGAGGTGAACATGACGCGCGACATCGCGTTGTGGAAAGACCCGAACGGCCTGACCGAAGACGAGCGCCGCATCGTCAAGCGCAACCTCGGCTTCTTCGTCACCGCCGATTCGCTGGCCGCCAACAACATCGTGCTGGGCACCTACCGCCACATCACGGCACCCGAATGCCGCCAGTTCCTGCTGCGCCAGGCCTTCGAGGAAGCAATCCACACGCACGCCTACCAGTACATCGTCGAGTCGCTCGGGCTGGACGAGAGCGAGATCTTCAACGCCTACAACGAAGTGGCGTCGATCCGCGAGAAGGACCAGTTCCTGATCCCCTTCATCGAGGCCATCAGCGACCCCAACTTCCACACCGGCACGCACGAGAACGACCAGACGCTGCTCAAGTCGCTGATCGTGTTCGCCTGCCTCATGGAAGGCCTGTTCTTCTACGTCGGCTTCACCCAGATCCTGGCGCTGGGCCGGCAGAACAAGATGACCGGTGCTGCCGAGCAGTACCAGTACATCCTGCGCGACGAATCGATGCACTGCAATTTCGGCATCGACCTGATCAACCAGCTCAAGCTCGAGAACCCGCACCTGTGGACGGCCGAATTCAAGGCCGAGATCAAGGCGCTGTTCCAGAAGGCGGTCGAGCTCGAATACCGCTATGCCGAAGACACCATGCCGCGCGGCGTGCTCGGCATGAATGCCTCCATGTTCAAGGGCTACCTGCGCTACATCGCCAATCGGCGCGCAACGCAGATCGGCCTCGAAGCACTCTTCCCGAACGAGGAAAACCCGTTCCCCTGGATGAGCGAAATGATTGACCTGAAGAAAGAGCGCAATTTCTTCGAAACCCGCGTGATCGAATACCAATCGGGTGGCGCTCTTTCCTGGGATTGAAGTTCGAAACAAGAATAATGAATTCAGGTATCGCCGTTTCCGGCCATCGCACCAGAGAGTGCGGGGTCGGCGAGGGCCACGGTGTTCATGGTGCTGGGGCGAAGACCCCAACACCATGGATCGCTTTGCGCACGTCTGAGGCGCGGAGTGCTTCAAGAGGTTGATTTTTCAACTTGATCAAGGAGAAAGAAATGGCAACTGCAAAGAAAGCACCGGCGAAGAAAGCCGCTGCAAAGAAGGTCGTCAAGGCCGCTGCGAAGAAGGTCGTCGCGAAGAAGGTGCTGAAGGCCGTCGCGAAGAAGGTCGTGGCCAAGAAGGTCGCAGCCAAGAAGGTTGCGGCGAAGAAGGCTGTCGCCAAGAAGGTCGTAGCGAAGAAGATCGCCAAGGCTGTCGTCAAGAAGGCCGCAGCCAAGAAGGTCAAGAGCGCAGCGAAGAAGGCTGTCGCCAAGAAGGTCGTCAAGACCGCCGCCAAGAAGGCCGTCGCGAAGAAGGTCGTCAAGGGCGCAGCAAAGAAGGCTGTAGCGAAGAAGGTCGTCAAGACCGCGGCCAAGAAGGCCGTCGCGAAGAAGGTCGTCAAGGCAGCAGCGAAGAAGGCTGTTGCGAAGAAAGCCGCGAAAAAGCCCGCTGCGAAGAAGGCCCCCGCGGCCCCTGCCCCTGCGGCTCCCGCCGCACAGACCACGCTGAACCCGCAAGCAGCCTGGCCTTTCCCGACTGCCAGCAAGCCCTGAGTTCAGCTCAACGGCTTGCCCGGCAAAAAAACCCGGCGCCTCACGGTGCCGGGTTTTTTTTCGCCGTGCGCCGGCATGGCGCATCTGCGGAAGGTGGTGCGGTTCAGGCGCCCTGCACCAGGCCTTCGACCGTGTAGTTCTGCGGCCCGCGCTGGGCGATCTTGCGCGCGCCGACCTGGTTGCCGAGCGCCGCGCATTGCGCCAGCGACCAGCCCTTTTCCAGCCCGAACAACAGGGCGCCGCGCCAGGCGTCGCCACAGCCGGTGGGGTCGACGATGGCAGCCGGCTTGACGGCCGGCACGTGCACCTTCACGCCATCGGTCCAGACTTCGCAGCCTTCGGCGCCCAGCGTCACCACCAGGCCGCGCACGCGCCGCGAGATCTCGGCGCTGTCCCAGCCGGTGCGCTCGCTGAGCATCTTGCCTTCGTAGTCGTTCACCGTGACCCAGTCGGCCTGTTCGATGAAGCGAGCCAGTTCGTCGCCGTTGAACATCGGCAGCCCCTGGCCCGGATCGAACACGAAGGGAATGCCGGCCTGCTTGAACTGCTCGGCGTGTTCGAGCATGGCGTCGCGCCCGTCCGGCGAGACGATGCCCAGGCGGATGTCCTCGCGCGCGGCGATGCGGGTGATGTGCGCCTGTTGCATGGCGCCGGGATGGAAGGCCGTGATCTGGTTGTTGTCACGGTCGGTCATGATCATCGCCTGCGCCGTGAGGGTGTCGTCGACGGTGCGCACGAATTCGGTCGAGATGCCCAGTTGGTCCAGCCGCGCGATGTAGTCGGCGCCGTCGTGGCCGACGGTGGCCATTGGCAGCGCGGCGCCGCCCAATGCGTTGAGCGCGTAGGCGATGTTGCCGGCGCAGCCGCCGAAGTCGCGCCGCAGCGCCGGCACCAGGAAGGAGACGTTCAGGATGTGCAGCTGGTCCGGCAGGATCTGGTCGGCGAAGCGACCCTCGAAGCTCATGATGTTGTCGAAGGCGAGAGAGCCGCAGATGATGGCTGCCATGGTGTGATTCGTTGAACGGTTGAAGGATTGAGCGGACGGCCACTCAAGGATAGAAGGCGACGACGCGGTAGCCGGCCACTGGCGGCAGGGCCGCCACCTGCGGGCCGCTGAGTTCGATCGGCAGCGCGGCCGAGCGTTCCGCGCCCGCGGCCAGCACCGCCGGTGCGCCGAACTCCGCCGGCTGCAGCACGCGCCGCACCACCACCCGCTCCTGCGAGTCGAGCAGCGAGAGTTCGACCGCCGGCATCGCCAGCGGCATGCGTGCCGCATTGCGCAGCGTGAACAGCAGGCGGTAGCCGTCGCCGCCGTTCTCGCGCAGGAAAGAGGCGCCGTCGATGGTGATGGCGCCGATCTGGCGCAGGGCCGAGACCTGGCAGCCGGTGGTCAGCTCGCACAGTTGCTGCAGGAGCGGGCGCAAGGCGGGCTGGCGCGCGGCCAGCGTATCGCGCGCGTACAGCGCGTACTGCAGCAGCAGGCCCGCGCAGCCCAGCACGACGAGCAGGAACAGCAAGGTGGTTCGCAGTGCCGAACGGCGCTTGGGCGGTGCGGCGAAACTCGCGGGCACTGGCGCGCTGTCGTCTTCGAACACCGACACCAGTTCGGGCGGCTCCGCCGTCTTGGCGGCATCGTCCACCTGGGCCGGCGCGGCCAAGGCGCCAGCTTCCTGTGCCTGTTGCGCCTTCTGTTCGCGTTCGCGCTCCTTCTGCTCGGCGCGCTCCTGGCGCAAGGCCTTCACGCGCTCGCGGCGCAGCGCCTTCTGCAATTGCGAGTTGACCGCTTCCTCGATCGGCGACGGGCTCAGGAGACGCGGCGCTTCGGTGGATGCAGCGGCAGCAACGCCGGAAGCCGCCGTGCGCGGTCCCGTCGGCATGGCGGCATCGCCGGCAAACAGTTCGTCGACCGATGGCCAATCATCGGCGCCGGCGGTCCACGGCTCGTCGGCCACCACGCCCTTGACCGAGAAGCTGCCGACCGCCGCCGGTTGGCCAGGCGCACGCGCCGAGGACCAAACGGCGGGCGAGCCGGTCGACGGCGTGGTGGATGCCACCGTCACGTTCGGGCGGGTCGGCAGTTCGAGCATGTCGGCCGCCGGCCAATGGATGCTCAGGTCGAGCGAGGGCTCGCGACGCCCGTCGGCCGGGGGCGGGACCAGTGATTCGCTCAGCTTGGCGGCCGGCTTGGGCTCTGCCGCGGCAGGCGCCGGCGCAGCCACGGCGGGCGGCGAGGTCGTCATCGACAGCGCCGAGGCATCGGGCCACGCAGGCATCGGCATCGGCACGGGGGTGCCGGTGTCGCCCTGCACCGGCGCCGCGGCGGCGGCATCCGGCGGCGACGCCTCGGACGGCACCGGCGTCAGCGTGCCGCTGGCGTCGCGCTCGTGCAGGTCGGTGTTGGCGTCGAAGATTTCACTGCAACGACCGCAGCGCACCCAGCCGTCGGATATGCGGAGTTGGTCCCGCACGACCTTGAAGGTCGTTGCGCAGGCGGGACAACGTGTAACAAGACTCATGTGGGCCGAATTGTAGGGGTGGCTGCCCGCTGCATCGGCGTGTTCTGCGTGGGCGCTGCAACGGCGCCACGCCGGCGGCTCACAGCCGCGCGGTCATCAGGATCCAGCCATCCTCGCTGTCGCTCACCTCGAGCGCCGCATACGGCGCATAGGCCGCCTTCAGCTCGTCGGCCTGGCGCTCCAGGATGCCGGCCATGACCAGGTGGCCGCCCGGCTGCACGTACTGGCACAGCAGCGGTGCCAGCACCTTGAGCGGGGTGGCCAGAATGTTGGCCAGCACGGCGTGGTAGCGCCCTTGCGCCGTCTCGGGCAGCCCGGTGCGCAGCGTGACGTGGTTGGCCTGGGCGTTGAGGCGGGTCGAATCGACCGCGGCTTCGTCGATGTCGACCGCGTCGATCTCCAGCGCGCCGAATTTCGCGGCGCCGATGGCCAGGATGCCGGAGCCGCAACCGTAGTCGAGCACGCGCTGGCCGGCCAGCGCGCCGCGCGTGGCAATCCAGCGCAGGCACATGCGCGTGGTGGGATGGGTGCCGGTGCCGAAGGCCAGCCCGGGGTCGAGCCGGATCACCTCGCGCGCCTGCGCCGGCGGCTCGTGCCAGGTCGGCACGATCCAGAATTCGGGCGTGATCTCGACCGGGGCGAACTGCGATTGCGTCAGGCGCACCCAGTCCTGCTCGGGCACCTCGGCCAGGCCCAGGGTTTCGCAGCCCTCGAAGAAGTCCTGCACCGCCAGCACCTTGGCCGCCTCGCGCGCCTCGGCTTCCGCCGCGAACAGCGCGATCACGCGGGAACGCTGCCAGCCCTCCTTGGGCGGCGGCATGCCCGGTTCGCCGAACAGCGCCTGCTCGGCATCGGTCTGCGCGTCGGCGTCTTCCACCGAGACGCTCAGCGCCTCGAGGGCGTCGAGCGCGTCGCTGACCATCTCGATGCGTGCCTCGGGCACCATCAGGCGAAGTTCGAACATGCGTGCGCTCCGGTGAACGATGAGTCGGCGACGATCAGCGTTTGTGCGCTGCCAGCCACTCTTCGAGGTAGTGGATGTTGGTGCCGCCGCTCATGAACTTGGCGTCGACCATCAATTCGCGATGCAACGCGATGTTGGTCTGGATGCCCTCGACCACCGTCTCGTTGAGCGCCGTGCGCATGCGCGCCAGCGCCTGTTCGCGGGTGTCGCCGTGCACGATGATCTTGCCGATCATGGAGTCGTAGTTCGGCGGCACGAAGTAATTGGTGTAGACGTGCGAATCGACGCGCACGCCGGGGCCGCCCGGCGCATGCCACATCGTGATGCGGCCTGGCGAGGGCGTGAACTTGTACGGATCTTCCGCGTTGATGCGGCATTCGATCGAATGGCCGCGCATCTCGATCTGGCGCTGCGTGAACGGCAGCTTTTCGCCGGCCGCCACCATGATCTGCGTCTTCACGATGTCGATGCCGGTGGTGAACTCGGTCACCGGGTGCTCCACCTGCACGCGCGTGTTCATCTCGATGAAATAGAACTCGCCGTCTTCATAAAGGAACTCGAAGGTGCCGGCGCCGCGGTAGCCGATCTTCTTGCAGGCCGCCGTGCAACGCTCGCCGATCTTCTCGATCAACTTGCGCGGAATGCCCGGCGCCGGCGACTCCTCGATCACCTTCTGGTGGCGCCGCTGCATGGAGCAGTCGCGCTCGCCCAGGTAGACCGCGTTCTTGTGCTTGTCGGCGAGGATCTGGATCTCGATGTGGCGCGGGTTCTGCAGGAATTTCTCCATGTAGACCGCCGCGTTGTTGAAGGCCGCGCCCGCTTCCGCCTTGGTCATCTGGATCGCATTGACCAGCGCCGCCTCGGTGTGCACCACGCGCATGCCGCGCCCGCCGCCGCCGCCCGCCGCCTTGATGATGACGGGGTAGCCGATGGCGCGCGCGATGCGCTTGTTGGTGGCCGCGTCGTCGGACAGTTCGCCCTCGGAGCCCGGCACGCAGGGCACGCCGGCCTTGATCATGGCCTGCTTGGCCGAGACCTTGTCGCCCATGATGCGGATCGATTCGGGCGACGGCCCGATGAACTGGAAGCCGCTTTGCTCCACGCGTTCGGCGAAGTCGGCGTTCTCGCTCAGGAAGCCGTAGCCGGGGTGGATCGCCTCGGAATCGGTCACTTCGGCCGCCGAGATGATGGCCGGCATGTTCAGGTAGCTTTGCGCGGACGCAGCCGGGCCGATGCACACGGCCTCGTCGGCCAGGCGCACGTACTTGGCGTCGCGATCGGCCTCGGAATAGACCATCACGGCCTTGATGCCGAGTTCGCTGCAGGCGCGCTGGATGCGCAGCGCAATTTCGCCGCGGTTGGCGACCAGGATTTTCTTAAACATTGACACCCTTGCGGCGATATGGCGCGCCGGCCGCTGCGGCCATGGCGCTGTGTCGAACCCTGCCGGTCCGCGCCGGCGGGCCCTCGGCTCCACCGGCTGCGCGGAACGTGCTGGACATGGTTATTCGATGATGAACAGCGGCTGGCCGTATTCGACTGCCTGGCCGTTCTCGCCAAAGATCTGCTTGACCGTGCCGGACTTGTCGGCTTCGATCTCGTTGAGGATCTTCATGGCTTCGATGATGCAGACCGTGTCGCCTTCCTTGACCTGCGAGCCGACCTCGACGAAGGCCGGTGCGCCCGGGCTGGACGAACGGTAGAAGGTGCCGACCATCGGCGACTTGATGACGTGGCCGGTCGGGGTGGCCTCGGCCGCAGGCGCCGCGGCCGCAGCCGGCGCGCCCGCCACGGCGGGTGCCGCCACCGGCGCCGCCATGGGCGCGGGCAGGGTCTGGACATACTGGACTGCACCGGCGGTGCCACCCTTGACGATCCGAACCTTGCCTTCGGTTTCGGTGATTTCCAGTTCGGAAATATTCGATTCAGACACCAGGTCGATCAGTGTCTTGAGTTTTCGCAGGTCCATGGAACTCCAGCGCCGGCGTCTTGCCGGTCAAATATGTAGCTTGTAGAAATGAGGCTTGTCGTCTGCCCCACATCGCCTTACTTCAGCCTCTATGTCGGTGTACTTCGGTGTACTTCGGTTTACTTCGGCGTATGTCGGTCTTTTTTCGATCACGCGCACGCCGAAACGGGCCGCAAGGGGGCGGATTCTAACCGTGAAGTTCTGCCTGGCGCCACGTTTCCAGGTCGGCCAGATCCAGCTTGCCCATTTTACGCTTCGTGACGGTTCCATCGGCACGCACCATCAGCGTAAAAGGCAGGCCACCGGCGGTGTTGCCGGTATCTCGCAGCATCTGCGTGCCCTGCATGCCAGCCAGCCCGATCGGGTAGCTGACCGGGGTGCGTTCCAGGAACTTGCGCACCGCGCTGGGCTGATCGATCGCCAAGCCGATGACTTGCACACCCTTGGCACCATGTTCGCGGAAGAAGCCGTCGATCATGGGCATTTCCTCGACACACGGCGCGCACCAGGTGGCCCAGAAGTTGATCAGCAGCGGTTTCTGGCGCAGCCCCGCCAGCACCAGTTCGCCGCCCTCGGGGCGGTCGAACTTCTGCGCCCAGAAGGCATCGCCCAGCCGCTCGCCGGCGCCATCGCCGCCCTCGGCCTGGGCCCGTTGCGCCCACCAGGCGCCAGCACCGCCAGCCGCCGCGGCCACCAGCCCGACCGCGCCATAGAGCCAGGCGCGGCGGTTCGTTGCACTCATGTCTTTTCCTTTTCCATCAGGCGGCGCAGTGCCGCCAGGTCGCCGCGCGGGGTACGCCCCTGCGCGTCGGGCCTGAGCGCACCACGCAAATCGTCGAGATCATAAATAAGCAGGTGTACGCCGATTTCCTCACCCAGGATGCGGCTGGTGGCATGCACGCTCAGCGCCTCGACCTGCTCGCCGTGAAAGCCGGTCACCATGCGCGGCTCGTAATCGACGTGATGGTCGATCAGGGCGATCTCGGCGGACTTGCAGTCGTCGCAGAACAGCTGGATATAGATGTCCGACAGGCGCGTTGCCGTGCCGTGCCAGACCGCGCCGCCCACGTGCGGGCGGAAGGCCGCCATGCGCTCCATCCATTCCAGCGCCAGCAGGCGCAGCGCCTGCAGTTCGCGCGGCTGGGTGTCCGCCATGAAGAGCGCGATGTAGTCGCGCACCTCCGCCTCGACCTCGTCGTTGTTCGGCAGCGCACTGCGCGCCGACAGGCCGAGGTCGCGCACGGCGCGGCGCTTGGCCGGGCCGTATTCAAGCCCTTCCTCCAGCACCAGGCGTGCGGCAGAAGCGGCGATTTCGCGCTTGGCATTGTCCATGCGGCCCATTCTGCCCTTTGCCCGCACGCAGTGCAGCAAAGTCAGAAGGCCGTACGCCCCATGGGGGCGGTGCGCCTGCCCCGATGCGGATGCACGCCGCACGACTCCTAGAATCCCTCGATGCACATTCATATTCTCGGCATCTGCGGCACCTTCATGGGCGGCCTGGCGGCGCTGGCGCGCCAGGCCGGCCACCGCGTCACGGGCTGCGACGCCGGCGTCTACCCGCCCATGAGCGACCAGTTGCGCGCGCTCGACATCACCTTGATCGAGGGCTACGGCGCCGACCAGATGGCGCTGCAGCCGGACATGTACGTGGTCGGCAACGTCGTCTCGCGTGCAAGGATGGCCCCCACGCTCCCCGCTTCGCGTGGTTCGCTGCCCCCCGAGGGGGCGCTCGCCGCCTTGGGGCGGCCCGGCGACGGCTCGGTTGCCGACGGCCAGCCCAAGTTCCCGCTGATGGAGGCCATCCTGGACGCCGGCGCGCCCTACACCAGCGGCCCGCAATGGCTGGCCGAGCACGTGCTGCAGGGTCGCCACGTGCTGGCCGTGGCCGGCACCCACGGCAAGACCACCACCACCTCGATGCTGGCCTGGATCCTGGAGCGGGCCGGGTTGCAGCCGGGCTTTCTGGTGGGCGGCGTTCCACTGGACTTCGGCGTCTCGGCGCGGCTGGGCGACGTCCCCGCTTCGCCCTTTGTGATCGAGGCCGACGAATACGACACGGCCTTCTTCGACAAGCGCAGCAAGTTCGTCCACTACCGCCCGCGCACGGCGGTGCTGAACAACCTGGAGTTCGACCACGCCGACATCTTCGACGACCTGGCGGCAATCGAGCGGCAGTTCCATCACCTGGTGCGCACCGTGCCGGGCCGCGGCCGCATCGTCTTCAACGCCGGCGAGCAAAGCCTGCAGCGCGTGCTGGCCCAGGGCTGCTGGAGCGAGCGCGCCGGCTTCGGCGAAGGCGCGGCGTGGCAGGCGCAAGGGCCGCACGATGCCTTCGACGTGCTGCACCAGGGCCGCGTCGTCGGCCACGTGCGATGGGCGCTGTCGGGCCTGCACAATCAGATGAACGCGCTCGCCGCCATTGCCGCGGCCGAGCATGTCGGCGTGCAGCCGGCCGATGCCGCCGCCGCGCTGGGCAGCTTCCAGAACGTGCGCCGGCGCATGGAACTGCGCGGCACCATCGCCACGCACGGCGCACCGATCCGCGTGTACGACGACTTCGCGCACCATCCGACCGCCATCCACACCACGCTCGACGGCCTGCGCCGCAAGCTGGAAGCGGCCAAGGCTGTCGGCGAACGCATCGTGGCGGTGTTCGAGCCGCGCAGCAACACCATGAAGCTGGGCGCCATGGCGGCGCAACTGCCGTCCAGCCTGGCGCCGGCCGATCTCGCCTTCTGCCACGCCGGCGGACTCGACTGGGACGCCGGCGCGGCGCTGGCGCCGATGGGCGAGCGGGCCCGCGTGGCGCCGGACATCGACACGCTGGTCCGCCAGGTGGTGGAAGCGGCGCTGCCCGGCGACCACATCGTGTGCATGAGCAACGGCGGCTTCGGCGGCATCCACCCCAAACTGATCGACGCGCTGACCCAGCGCAACGCGAGGTGAACCCATGCAGGCCAGGCATCTGATCGAGACGCTCCAGCTCAGCCCGCACCCCGAGGGCGGCTGGTACCGCGAGGTCTTTCGCTCGGCCGCCAGCGTGGCGCCGGCCGACGGCCGGCCGGCGCGCGATGCGCTCACCACCGTCTACTTCCTGCTGGAGGCGCACCAGCATTCGCGCTGGCACCGGGTGTTGTCCGACGAGGTCTGGGTGCACCTGGGCGGCGCCCCGCTGGCGCTGTGGCAGTGCGACGCGCTGCTGCGCACCGCGCCGGCGCATGTGCGCATCGGCCCGGTCGACGCGCACGGCACGCATCCCCAGCACGTGGTGCCGGCCGGCCAATGGCAGGCGGCGCGCCCGATCACGGCGCAATCACCCGACGACTACACGCTGGTCACCTGCACCGTCGGCCCCGGCTTCGATTTCAACGATTTCTCGATGATGGCGCCCGATGGCGACGAGGCCGCCGCGCTGCGCCACCATTGGCCGCAGCTGGCCGACCTCATCTAGCCCTGGCGACTCAGCCGCGGCGCTGCCGGACCGCCGCCGACAGCCCTTCGAGCAGCTGCAGCGAATCCTCCCAGCCGAGGCAGGCGTCGGTGATGCTCTGGCCGTATTCCAGCGCCTCGACCTTGTTCTTGCCCGGGGTGAACTTCTGGGCGCCGGCCACCAGGTGGCTCTCGACCATCACGCCGAACACGCTGCGCGAGCCGCCGGCGATCTGGCGGCCGATGTCGGCCGCCACGTCGAGCTGCTTCTGGTGCTGCTTGGAACTGTTGGCGTGGCTGCAGTCGACCATCAGGCGCGCCGGCAGCTTGGCCGCTTCCAGGTCCTTGCAGGCGGCTGCCACGCTGTCGGCGTCGTAGTTGGGCGCCTTGCCGCCGCGCAGGATGACGTGGCAGTCGGGGTTGCCATCGGTCTGCACCACCGCCACCTGGCCGTTCTTGTGCACCGACAGGAAGTGGTGGCCGCGCGCCGCCGCCTGGATCGCGTCGGTGGCGATGCGGATGTTGCCGTCGGTGCCGTTCTTGAAGCCGATCGGCGCCGACAGGCCCGAGGCCAGCTCGCGGTGCACCTGGCTCTCGGTGGTGCGCGCGCCGATGGCGCCCCAGGCGATCAGGTCGCCGATGTACTGCGGCGAGATCACGTCGAGGAACTCGCTGCCCGCCGGCAGGCCCATGCGGTTGATGTCGATCAGCAGCTGGCGCGCGATGCGCAGGCCCTCGTCGATGCGGTAGCTCTCGTCGAGGTAGGGATCGTTGATGAGCCCCTTCCAGCCCACCGTGGTGCGCGGCTTCTCGAAGTACACGCGCATCACGATCTCCAGCGAGTCGGCGTACTGCGCGCGCACCGCCTTGAGGCGGCGGGCGTATTCCAGCGCGGCCGCCGGGTCGTGGATGGAGCACGGGCCCATGACCACCAGCAGGCGGTCGTCCTTACCGGCCATGATGTCGTGGATCGCGCGGCGGGTGCGGCTGATGAGCGACTCGACCGCGGTCCCGCGGATCGGGAAGAAGCGGATCAGATGGTCGGGTGGGGGCAACACGTTGATGTCCTTGATGCGTTCGTCGTCGGTCTGGCTGGTTTTCTCGACCTGCGCATACCAAGGCTCGCTGGTGGAGGCGGTGTTCTTGCTCATCTGGACGTTCCTTCGTGTTGTCTGTGGGGTAGGGGCGAAAAAAAACCGCCGGGGCTTGGGGCACCGGCGGTTTTGGGAGGTTCTGCTGTCTGCTTGCTTTACGCGCGCGCCTCTCGTCCGCCGGAAACCGGGAACCAAAAGTAGCTAAAAAAGTAAGCGCGAAGTGCGGACATGGGCGGCCAATGTAGCACAGCCGAACACCCGCGCCCAGCCCGGGCGCGTTGCAAGGCGGCGACAGGGCGCAACAGGCTCACGCCGTGCCGCCCACCGTGAGGCCGTCGATGCGCAGGGTCGGCTGGCCGACGCCGACCGGCACGCTCTGGCCTTCCTTGCCGCAGGTGCCCACGCCGCTGTCCAGCGCCATGTCGTTGCCGATCATGCCGACGCGGGTCAGCGCATCGGGTCCGTTGCCGACGATGGTCGCGCCCTTCACCGGGTACTGGATCTTGCCGTTCTCCACCCAGTACGCCTCGCTCGCGGAAAACACGAACTTGCCGCTGGTGATGTCGACCTGGCCGCCGCCGAAGTTGGTGGCGTACAGGCCCTTCTTGATGCTGGCGACGATTTCCTTGGGGTCCTTGTCGCCGCCGAGCATGTAGGTGTTGGTCATGCGCGGCATCGGCACGTGGGCATAGCTTTCGCGGCGGCCGTTGCCGGTGGGCTTGACGCCCATCAGGCGCGCATTGAGCGCATCCTGGATGTAGCCCTTGAGGATGCCGTCCTCGATCAGCACGTTGCGCTGGCTGGCATGGCCTTCGTCGTCGACGTTGAGCGAGCCGCGCCGGTCGGCGATGGTGCCGTCATCGAGCACGGTGACGCCCTTGGCCGCCACACGCTGGCCGATGCGGCCCGAGAACGCGCTCGAGCCCTTGCGGTTGAAGTCGCCTTCCAGCCCGTGGCCGACCGCCTCGTGCAGCAGGATGCCGGGCCAGCCCGGGCCGAGCACCACCGTCATCTCGCCGGCCGGGGCCGGGCGCGATTCCAGGTTCACCAGCGCCGCGCTGACGGCCTGGTCGACGTACTGGGCGATGTGTTCATCATCGAAATAGGCCAGGCCGAAACGCCCGCCGCCGCCGCCCGAACCCATCTCGCGGCGGCCGTTGCTCTCGGCGATCACGGTGACCGACAGGCGCACCAGCGGCCGCACGTCGGCCGCCAGCGTGCCGTCGGCGCGGGCGATCAGCACCACGTCGTATTCGCTGGCCAGGCCGGCCATCACCTGCGCCACGCGCGGGTCGCGCGCGCGGGCCAGTTGCTCGGTCTTTTCCAGCAGCTTGACCTTGGCGGTGCTGTCGAGCGTGGCAATCGGGTCGATGCCGCCGTACAGCGAGCGCGCGCTGGCGATCTTGCGCGTGGCCGTCTTCACGCGGCCGGCCCGCCCGGCGGCGGCAATGCTGCGCACGGTACGCGCGGCGTCGAGCAGCGAGGCGGCGGAGATGTCGTCGGAATAGGCGAAGGCGGTTTTTTCGCCGCTGACGGCGCGTACGCCCACGCCCTGGTCGATGCTGAAACTGCCCGTCTTGACGATGCCTTCCTCCAGGCTCCAGCCCTCGCTTCGGGTGTACTGGAAGTACAGGTCGGCATCGTCGACACGGTGCGCCGCGATTTCCGCCAGCGCCTTCGTGAGGTGCGATTCGTCCAGTCCGAAAGGCGTGAGCAGGAGTTGCTTGGCGGTGGCCAGGCGCTCGATGGTGGGTTCGCGGGAAATCATCGCCGCATTGTAGGGACGGCGCCTGCCGCGAGCGCGCCGCGCAGCGCAATGCCGCGACGGCGGCCCGGACAAGTGCAACGGCCGGGTTGCACGGTGGCGGGAACCTCCGCGCCCCTTCAGCCTCAGCTAAGACAGGCGCGCCACGATGCCTCCCACAGCCGAGCGGCGGCACCCGCCGCCCTCTTCCTCAACCGCTTCTTGCTGCCACCGCCATGCTGAACGCCCTGAAGAATCTGTTCGACGCCGTGCGTCCCCGGTCCGAAGCCGAAATCGCCCTGCAGGAGCAGCAGTTGCTGCAACTGGCCATGGCGGTGCTGTTCGTCGAGGTGATGCGCTCGGACAACACGCCGACCGCCTCCGAGCAGGCCACCGTGGCGGCCGCCCTGCGCGAGCGCTTTGCGCTGGACGACGCGGCGCTCGGCCTGCTGATGGACGAGGCCAGCCACGCCTCGGCCCAGGCCACCGACTATTTCGAATTCACTTCGCGCATCAACGAGTCGCTCAGCATGGAGCAGAAGGTGCGCATGATCGAGCACATGTGGCGCGTGGCCTATGCCGACGGCGAACTGGAGGCGATCGAGAACCACACGATGTGGAAGATTTCCGACCTGCTCTACATCCCGCACGGCGCCTACGTGAACGCCAAGATCCGGGCGCGCGATGCGGCGCAGGCGGCGCGTCAGGCGCTGACGGGGCGCGCCGCGGGCAGTTTCCAGGGCGGCGTGCCGGCGGCCTGAGCGGCCGGCGCCACCGACGGCCTCACTTGGGCGCCTGCCGGTTGGCGCGGTGGATCGACATCAGGATGCCCAGCCCCAGCCCCAGCGTGACCATGGCGGTGCCGCCGTAGCTGATGAAGGGCAGCGGCACGCCCACCACCGGCAGGATGCCGCTGACCATGCCCATGTTCACGAAGGCGTAGGTGAAGAAGATCATCGTCACCGCGCCGCCCAGCAGGCGCGAGAACAGCGTGGTGGCGTTGATGGAGATGGCCAGCCCGCGCATGATCAGGAAGGTGAAGGCGGCGATCAGGAACAGGTTGCCCATCAGGCCGAACTCTTCCGAATAGGCCGCGAAGATGAAGTCGGTGGTGCGCTCGGGGATGAATTCGAGGTGCGTCTGGGTGCCCTGCATGAAGCCCTTGCCGCCGACCCCGCCCGAGCCGATGGCGATCATCCCCTGGATGATGTGAAAGCCCTTGCCCAGCGGGTCCTTGCCCGGGTCGAGCAAGGTGCACACGCGCTGCTTCTGGTAGTCGTGCAGCACCACCCAGTCGAAGCCGTCGGCGCACAGGGTGGATTCGAAACCCACCACCAGCGCCACCACGATCAGGCCGAGCACCACCGGCGGCACGATCAGCTTCCAGGGCAGGCCGGCAAAGAAGATCACCGCCAGCCCGGCCGACAGCACCAAGAGCGAGGTGCCCAGGTCGGGCTGCTTCATGATCAGGCCGACCGGCACCGCCAGCAGCAGCGTGGCGACCACGAAATCGAGCGGGCGCAACTGCCCTTCGCGCCGCTGGAACCACCAGGCCAGCATCAGCGGCATGGCGATCTTCAGGATCTCGCTGGGCTGGATCACCATGCCCACATTGATCCAGCGCTTGGCGCCCTTCTTGGTGATGCCGAACACCAGCACGGCAATGAGCAGCGCCACGCCCAGCGTGTAGACCGGCACCGCCAGCGTCATGAGCCGCTGCGGCGGCACCTGCGCCACCACGAACATGATGAAGCCGGCAATCAGCATGTTGCGGCCGTGGTCCATGAAGCGCGTGCCATGGTCGTAGCCCGACGAATACATGGTCAGCAGGCCGGCACAGCACAGCAGGAACACGGCGAAGGCCAGGAAGCCGTCGAAGCCGGTGAAGATGGGCGCAATGCGGCGCGCGAGAGAGGGTTGCTGGAAGACGGCCGACATGGGCCGCGATTATCCCCCGCGCTCGTGCGGTTCCGGCGCCGGCGCGGGCGCTGTCCGCTCCAGGCGCAGACATATTTCCGTGCCGCCGGGCCGGCTCGACGCGCTCAGCTGCGCGCCCAGGGCCTGGGCCCGCGCCCGCAGCGCGCGCGGCAGCTGGCGGGCGTCGAAGCCGACGCCATCGTCGACGATGCGCAGCACCAGCGCCTGGGCGCTGTCGGCCGCCTCGATGCGCAGTTTTCCCGCGTGCGCATGCTGCAGCACGTTGGAGATCGCCTCGAACAGCAGGAACTGCAGCTGGCGCATGCCGGCGCCGTCGATCTGCGGCAGCGGTGCGATCTCGTCGACCGCCCATTCCATGGCGATGCCCGAGGCGGCAAAGCGCGAGCCCATGCGATAGCGCAACGCCGCCAGCAGCGCGCCGACGTCGCCCGGCGGCAGGTGGATCGAGTCGATCGACAGCTTGAGCTGGTCGAGCGAGTCGATCAGGATGCGCAGCAGCTCGTCGCGGCTGCTGGTGCCGGCGCGCAGCAGGCGCACCGCGGTGCTGATGTGCGAGCCGACGCCGTCGTGCATGTCGCGCAGGATGCGCTCGCGCTCGTGCGTGCGCGCCTGCTCGCGCGCCACCGCTTCCAGCCGGGCGTAGGTGGTGGCCAGCTCGCGCTCGCGCGCCGCCACGCGCTGGGCCAGGGTCGCCGTCCAGTGGCGCGAGCGCTCGCTGGCGGCGTGAAAGCGCTCCAGCATGATCGCCAGCAGCGCCACGCCGAAGAAGACCGAGGTGTAGCGCACCCAGGTGGTCTCGCCGTAGGCGTCACCCAGGCGGATCACCAGCCAGTCGCGCACGCCGACGGCAAAGGTGGCCAGCGCCACCAGCGCCACCAGCACGCGCGCCGTGTCCGGCCGCACCAGCGTGGCCACCAGGAACACGCCCACGTACACGCCGAAGATCACGATTTCCACCGCCAGCCAGCCGGTCAGCCAGAGCGGCTCGGAGTACACCAGCGCCAGCGCGGTGGCCAGCAGCGACGCCAGCAGGATGCCCAGCGTGAGGCGCCGCATCCAGACCATGCTGGCGTTGCGCTGCCAGCCCGCCACGTGGTGGCAGAACAGCATCGCCGCCACCGCCCAGCCGGCGTAGCAGGCCGTCATGGCCAGGCCCCACCCGACCCACTGCAGCGGTGGATGGGTGATGGCGCCGTCGGCGACGCGAATCGCCCAGCAGAATTCGGCCACCGCCGCCCACAGGTACATGGCGTCACGCCGCGCCGCGCCGGAGGCGCCGCTGTCCACCTGCGTCAGCCACAGCGCCAGCGCAATGCTGCCGACGATGGCGCTGAAGCCGGCCAGCAGCACCGAGCCGGTGAAGCGCCAGGCGTAGGCCGGCGCGAAATAATCGTTGCGCACCTGCGCGGCGGGCCCGATCACCACCGGCGACAGGCCCGCGCGCCGTCCCGAATCGGCCCGGATGCGGATCTCCAGCAGGTTGTCGCCGCTGCGCAGCAGGAACTCGGGCACGCCGACATAGATCGGCGCCTTGGCGTAGTCGTCGCCGCCGGCCTCGCCCAGGTCGCCCGAGGCCTGCAGCAGCGCGCCGTTCAGGCGCAGCTCGAACACGCTGCCGACGCGCGCGATGTAGATGCCCCACGGCCGCTGCGGCGCCGCTTCCAGCTGGAACGGCAGGCTGAACACGGCGCTGCCGGGCCGCCCCTTGTGCAGCCGGTCCCAGTGGTAGGGCAGTTCCAGCGGGCCGCTGCGCTGGCCGGCCTCGCCGTCGACGCTGTGCACGCTGCCGCTGCGCAGTTCCAGCACCGCCGTGGGCTCGCGGGTGACCTCCTCCGGCGCGGCGCCGGCGGTGCGCGCGAGCGCCGCCAGCACCAGCCCCAGCAGTGCCAGCGCACACCACACGCCCGGGCCGGCCCAGCGGGCACCCCGGCTGCGGCGCAGGCGCAGGCCGCTCACCGCTCACCCACCGTGCTGCAGCAAGCCCAGCCGGGTGGCCTCGAACACCGCCTCGTTCTTCGAATGCACCGCCAGCTTGCCGTACAGGTTCTTGATGTGCGTCTGGATGGTGTAGACGCTCAGCCCCTTCAGGCGCGCGATCTCGGCATAGGAGAAGCCGCGCGCAATGAGGGTCAGAACCTCCTGTTCGCGCGTCGACAACAGGGTGGGCGGCAGCACCGCCCCGGGCGTCCGCTCGGCGTGCAGGCCGGCGCCGGCCCCCACACCCAAGGCCATGCCGCTCGCCTTCAGGCTGCGGTACTTCTGCAGCACGCGGCGCGCGATCATCGGCGAGATGGGCGAAGCGCCGGCCTTCATCTCGAGGATGGTCTGGGCGATGTCCTCGGGCGCGGCGTCCTTGTGGATGTAGCCGACGGCACCGGCCTCGATGCTGGCCAGCACGTTGTCCTCGTCGCCGAACACCGAGACCACCAGCGGCTCGCAGTGCGGGTAGCGCGTGACCGCGGCGCGAATCACGTCGAGCCCGCTGCCGTCGGGCAGGCCGAGGTCGATCAGCAGCACATCGGGCACCACCGGTGCGCTGGCCAGCCAGTCCATCGCCTCGCGCACCGTGCCCATGCCGGCCAGCCACAGGAGCTGCGGGCTGCGCTGCACGCTGTCCTCGAAAAAGCGCCGCGCCTGGCTGTCGTCTTCGACCACCAGCACGCTCCAGGGCCTTTTCCCGTTCGCGAGGACATCGGAATGCATGGCGGTGAGCATAAAGCCCGGAAACAATTGGAAAACAATCTCGGCCTACCCAATTCATGGGATGCATGTATCGGGGGCGCGCCAGAAACTGGCCTGGCTCATTGCAAGCACCCGGCTGCCACCGGCCGGGCCCACAGCCCGTCGGCCGCGCATCACGGCGGCCAACGGATTTTTCACCCTGTTTCGGCAGGGTATTTTTTTGGCGGCGGGCCGGGCGCCGATCCAAGTCGTTGGCACGGACTCTCCAGGACATTTCCGCATCGATGAAAGATGCTTCGCGCAGAGCGCCGTCGGGTCGCGTTGCGACAATTCACAGTCGTATATCAATCGTCACGATTGATGTCAGCGCATGGATCTGGCCTCATCCGACGAGGGTCGCGTTGAGAAGCCAGCACGAACCGCCCAGTCCCGATCAGCAACATGAAGAACGAGATCCCAGGCCGAACAAAGACCCTCATCGAGCCGCAATCCGCCGCACCAGCAAGACCCGCAATGACCGCACGGCGTGGGTTGCTCGCCCTGCTCATGGCTTCCCCACTCGCGATGGTTGCGGCCTGCGGGGACGGCAACGAGCTCGCGGCACGGCGCCTGCCGTCGGCGTCCTCGGCGCCGAAGCTGGTCTCCATCGCGATCCTCCCGGCCGCGGTGAGCATCGCCGCGGGGACCTCCGCGCGGCTTCAGGCCACGGCTGTGTATGACAACGACGAGCGACTGGACATCTCCTCCAAAGTGACGTGGTCGTCCTCGGACGCGAGCACGGCGAAGGTGAAGTCCGGGCCGGTGCGGGGCGTGAAGGCCGGCGCCGCGACGATCTCTGCCCGTTTTGGAGACAAGACGGCCACGGCGAGCGTCGCGGTGACCGATGCAACGCTCACGTCGATCGTCGTCAGGGCGCCGCGGTCGACGCTCGCGGCCGGCACATCGGTTCGCTTCACGGCCACGGGCGCCTTCAGCGACAACACGACGCAGCCTCTGACCAGCCTGGTGGCCTGGCGTGTCGACAACGCATCGGCGCTGACGATCAGCAACGCAGCGGGCTCGCAGGGTGTGGCCAAGGCGCTCGCGCCCGGCGCCGCGACCGTGACGGCGGCCTTTGCCGGCGCCGAGTCGCCCCCCGCGAGCCTCACGGTGACCGCGCCAACGCTGCACGATGGCGAGCGCTCGCACCGGAATCGGGGCCCCGTCCGCCCGATCGCGCTGTACTTCCTCCCCCCGGACGGGAGTTGACCCCGCCGCGTCATTGACGTGCCGCCAGCGCCGCGCCAAGACCCCCCTTAGCATCGGGCGATGCCCACCACCCACCTGCTCTACCTGCACGGCTTCCGCTCTTCGCCGCAATCGGCCAAGGCGCAGCTCATGGCCCGCCGCATCGCCGCCGCCCACCCCGCCGTGCACTGGTGGGCGCCGCAGTTGCCGCCCTCGCCGCGCGAAGCCATGGCGCTGCTGATGGAGGGCATCGCCCACTGGCCGCGCGCGACGATGGCGGTCGTGGGCTCCTCGCTGGGCGGCTTCTACGCCACCCACGTGGCGGCCGTCACCGGCTGCCCGCGGGTGGTGCTGCTCAATCCGGCGGTCGATCCGGCGCGCGACCTGGCGCGCTACATCGGTGAGCAGACGCAGTGGCACGACCCGGCCGAACACTTCTATTTCGAGCCGCGCTACATCGACGAACTGCGGGCGCTGGAAGTCGGCCCGCTGGCCGATCCGTCGCGCGTGCTGGCCATCATCGCCAAGGGCGACGAGGTGCTGGACTGGCGCGAAATGACGGCGCGCTACCCCGGCAGCCGGCTCAAGCTGCTGGCCGGCGGCGACCATGCGCTGGCCGATTTCGAGCCCGCGCACCTAGACGAAGTGATCCGCTTCCTGGCGCCCGCCTGAGCCGCGCCGGGCGCCCGGCCTGCGCTGGCCCGGTGTGGGCGCGTGGGACAATCGCCCCATGTTTGTATTGTTTGAAGAAGCCGGCAAGTACCTCGGCGGGCGTGTGCTTTCCGAGGCCGACGCCTCCTCGCAGGTCGAACTCGAGACCGGCAAGCGGGTCAAGGTGAAGGCCGCCAACATCGTGCTGCGCTTCGAGAAGCCGGCCCCGGCCGAGCTGCTGGCCACCGCGCGCGAGCTGGCCGCCGGGATCGACCTCGACCTGGCCTGGGAATTCGCGCCAGAGGGCGAATTCGGCTTTGCCGAGCTGGCCTCGGACTATTTCAGCGCCCAGCCCACCTTGCCCCAGCAGGCCGCCGCGCTGCTGGCGCTGTTCGAGGCGCCGCACTACTTCCGCCGCGCCGGCAAGGGCCGCTTCAAGAAGGCGCCGGCCGAGATCCTGCAGCAGGCGCTGGCCGCGATCGAGAAGAAGAAGCTGGTCCAGGCGCAAATCACCGCGTGGGCGCAGGAACTGGCCGCCGGCAGCTGCCCGGCGCCGGTGCGCGAGCAGCTCTACAAGATCCTCTTCAAGCCGGACAAGAACGCGCCTGAATACAAGGCCGTGGTTGAAGCCTCGCGCGCCGCGCAGCTGGCGCCGCTGGCGCTGCTGGAGCGCGCCGGCGCAATCGATTCGAGCTACGAATTCCACTGGCGCCGCTTCCTGTTCGACAACTTCCCCAAGGGCACCGGCTTTCCCGCGCTCGAGGCGCCCGCCATTGCCGACGAACTGCCGCTGGCCGAAGGCGTGCAGGCCTTCTCGATCGACGATTCGCAGACCACCGAGATCGACGACGCCCTGTCGGTGCGCGGCCTGGGCAGCGGCACCGTCACGCTGGGCATCCACATCGCCGCGCCGGCGCTGGCGCTGGCGCCCGGTAGCGCGATCGACCAGGTGGCGCGCGCGCGCATGTCCACCGTCTACATGCCGGGCCACAAGATCACCATGCTGCCCGACGAGGTGGTGGCCCGCTACACGCTGCAAGAGGGGCGCGACTGCCCGGCGGTGTCGCTCTACGCCACCTTCGATGAGACCAGCCTGGAACTGAAGGCCACGGAAACGAAGCTGGAGCGCGTGCCGATCGTCGCCAACCTGCGCCATGACCAGCTCGACGGCTTCGTCACCCAGCCCTGGCTGGAAGACGCCACGGCGCAGGCCGATGGCGTGCCCGCCGCGGCGGCGAAGCTTCGCGCGCCGCTGTCCTTCCTGTTCCGGCTGGCCAGGCACCTCAAGGCGCAGCGCGAAATCGTGCGCGGCAAGCCGGAGAATTTCAGCCGGCCCGACTACACCTTCCGCCTGGTCGGCAACGCGGGCGAACCCGACGGCAGCGAGCAGGTACAGATCGGCACCCGCCAGCGCGGCGCGCCGCTCGACCTGATCGTCTCCGAGGCGATGATCCTGGCCAACAGCAGCTGGGGCAGCTGGCTGGGCGAACTGGGCGTGCCCGGCCTGTACCGCAGCCAGGCCAGCATGGCGCCGGGCATCAAGGTGCGCATGGGCACCAAGTCGCTGCCGCACGCCGGGCTGGGCGTGAAGAGCTACGCCTGGAGCACCTCGCCGCTGCGCCGCTACACCGACCTGGTCAACCAGTGGCAGATCATTGCCGCCGCGCGCCACGGCAAGACCGCCGCGCTGGCCGCGCCGTTCAAGCCGAAGGACGCCGACTTGTTTTCCATCCTGTCGGGTTTCGACGCCGCCTACAGCGCCTACAACGGCTACCAGGGCGCGATGGAGCGCTTCTGGACGCTGCGCTACCTGCGCCAGCAGGGCATCACCGAAGTCGAGGCGACGCTGATCAAGGACCTGCCCAACGGCGCGCTGGCGCGGGCCGATACGTTGCCTTTGGTATTCCCCGTCAGCGGCATGCAGGGCCTGGCCCGCGGCGCACGGGTGCGCGCACGGCTGGGCGACATCGACGAAATTTCGTTGGATGTGCACGGCACCGTGCTCGAACGGCTCGATCTGACGACAGAATCCGGGGTGGGCGAGGACGACAACTCGGAAGACGAGGAAGTCGCCGGCCCGATAGCCATTGCCGTCGACCTGGCCGAAGGAGACGGCACCGCCAACGCCGACAATCCACCTGCATGAACCTGCGCGATCTCAGCACACTGCAAATTGCCCTGGCCGTCTCGGTGCTGGCGCATGCCAGCCTCCTCGCAGTGCGCTTTGCCAACCCCGAGCTGATCGACCGCGCGCTGCGCAGCTCGCCGCTCGAAGTCATCCTGGTCAACGCGCGCACCGACGACGCGCCGCCCGACAAGGCGCAGGCGATCGCGCAGGCCTCGCTGGCCGGCGGCGGTGACCTCGACAAGGGCCGCGCCACCAGCCCGCTGCCGCCCTCGGCCTTCACGCTGGTGGGCGACGCCGCCGAGGATTCGCAGCGCCAGATCGACAGCCTGCAGGCCCAGCAGATGCTGATGCTGACGCAGCTCAAGCGCCAGCTCGCCAACATGCCGGTGCCCGACCAGCGCAGCCCCGGCACGCCGACCGAAAAGGCGGCGCAGGAAGACAAGCGGCGCCAGCTGCTGGAGCTGCTGGCCGAGATCGAACGCCGCGTGAACGAGGAAAACGCGCGCCCCAAGAAGCGCTACATCAGCCCGGCCACGCGCGAGGCGGCTTACGCGGTGTACGTCGATTCGCTGCGCCGGCGCATCGAGGCGCGCGGCACCGAACAGTTTCCCGAAGCCGGCGGCAAGAAGCTCTATGGCGAGCTGACCATGCTGGTCACCGTGAACTACGACGGCGAACTCATCGCCGCCGAGGTGGTCGGCAGCTCGGGCAACCGCCAGCTCGACAGCCGCGCGCAGGCGATCGTGCGCAGCATCGGCAACTTCGGCAAGTTCAGCACCGCCATGCGGCGCCAGTCCGACCAGATCGTGCTGCCCTCGCGCTTCAAGTTCACGCGCGACGCCACGCTCGAAGCACAACTCTCGGCGAAGTGACATGGACCGCTACTGCGTCATGGGCAACCCGATCGAGCACAGCCGCTCGCCCTGGATCCATGCCCGCTTTGCCGAACTCACCGGCCAGTCGCTCGACTACACGCGCCGGCTCGCCCCGCTCGATGGCTTTGCCGCCGCGGTGCAGGCCTTTCGCGATGAATTCCCCGAAGCGCGCGGCTGCAACGTCACGGTGCCCTTCAAGTTCGACGCTGCCGCGCTGGCGCAGCACGTGAGCGACCGGGCCCAGCTGGCCCAGGCTGCCAACTTCCTGCACTTCCAGCCCGACGGCATCCACGCCGACAACACCGACGGCGTCGGCCTGGTGCACGACGTCGGCACGCACGCCGGGCTCGACCTGCGCGGGCGCGACGTGCTGCTGCTGGGCGCCGGCGGCGGTTCCTCCGGCGCCCTCGGCCCGCTGCTGGAAGCCGGCGCGCGGCGCGTGGTGGTGGCCAACCGCACGCTGGCCAAGGCCATCGCGCTGGTGCGCCGCCATGCGGCCCTTGCGCTGGCGCACCAGGTCGCGCTGGAGGCGCAGCCGCTGGACGGCGTGCGCGGCGACTTCGACCTGGTGGTCAACGCCACCGCCTCCAGCCTGTCGGGCGGCGCGGTGCCGGTGGCCGCCAGCGTGCTCAAGCCCGGCGCGCTGGCGCTGGACATGATGTACGGCCCGGCCGCGGCCGGCTTCATGGCCTGGGCCAGCGCGCACGGCGCCACGCCGCGCGACGGCCTGGGCATGCTGATCGAGCAGGCGGCCGAAGCCTTCTACCTGTGGCGCGGCGTGCGCCCACCCGCCGCGCAAGTATTGGCCGAGCTGCGCGCCGTGGTCGGCTGAACGGGGACGATGCGCGCCCTCCTTCGCTGGCTGACCTGCCTGCTGCTGGCCGGCGTTGCGCTCGAACTGTTCTTCATCGGCCGCATCGCCCTGATGGCGGTGGTCGATCCGCAATCGACCACCTTCGAGCGCTCCGAGGCCTGGCTGCTGGCCACCGAGGGGCGCAGCAACAACGGCCGCGAATGGCAGCAGCGCTGGGTGCCCTACAACCAGATCAGCGACCAGCTCAAACGCGCCGTGATCGCCAGCGAGGACGCCGACTTCGTGCACCACAACGGCGTCGAGTGGGAAGCGATCGAGCGTGCCCGCGCGCGCAACGAAAAGGCGCAGGCGCTGGCCGAGCGGCTCGCCGCCCGCGCCGCCCGGCGCGGCAAGGAAGCGCCGGCAGCCCCCACGGCGCGCCTGCGCGGCGGCTCGACCATCACCCAGCAGCTGGCCAAGAACCTGCTGCTGTCGGGCGAGCGCACGCTGGTGCGCAAGGGCCAGGAGCTGATGCTGGCGATCACGCTGGAACTGCTGCTGAGCAAGCAGCGCATCCTGGAGATCTACCTCAACAACGTCGAGTGGGGCGAAGGCATCTTCGGCGCCGAGGCGGCCGCGCAGCACTACTTCCACAAGAGCGCGGCGCGCCTGAGCGCCTACGAAGCGGCGCGCCTGGCGGTGATGCTGCCCAGCCCCAAGTACTACGAACGCCGCCCGGCCTCCAGCTACATCACCGGGCGCGCCTCGACCATCGCGGCGCGCATGCCTTCGGCGGAGCTGCCCTGAACACCGTCACGGCGCCCCGTATCATCGCCAGCATGTGGGCTGGCAAATGGTTGGGCTGGGTGATGCTGGCACTGGTGCGTCTGCTGACCGGTGCGCAGGCGCGCTGGTGGGGTTGCCCGCCCAAGGCCGAGCGGCGCATCTATTTCGCCAACCACCAGAGCCACCTCGACCTGGTGATGATCTGGGCCGCCCTGCCGCATGAGCTGCGCAGCATCACGCGCCCGATTGCCGCGCGCGACTACTGGGCCAACACACCCGTCAAGCGCTGGATCACCACCGAGGTCTTCAACGCCATCTACGTCGAGCGCGGCGGCACGCCCGCGCCGGCGGCCGAAGGCGAGCCGCCGGCCGATCCGCTGGCGCCGCTGCAGCCGCTGATCGAGGCGCTGCAAAGCGGCGACTCCATCATCATCTTTCCCGAAGGCACGCGCGGCCACACCGGCGAGCCGCAGAAGTTCAAGTCGGGCCTGTACACGCTGGCGCAGATGTTCCCCGAGGTGGTGCTGGTGCCGGCCTGGATCGACAACGTGCAGCGCGTGATGCCCAAGGGCGAGATCGTGCCGGTGCCGATCCTGTGCTCGGTCACCTTCGGCGCGCCGATCGCGCTGGCGCCGGGCGAGGAGCGCCGCGTCTTTCTCGAGCGCGCGCGCGACGCCGTGGTGGCGCTGCGCAATGTCTGAGCCCACACGATGAACGCCCTGCGCCACCTCACGCCGGAGCACCAGGTTGCCGCGCTGTTCCTGATCGTGTTCGGCCTGCTCACCATCGTCAGCGCGACGCTGTTCCTGCTCGGCCTGCGCGAGCGCCGCCACCCGATGCACGACGAGCGCTGGCGCGAGGAACTGGCGCACCTGGTCAAGCTGCAGCAGACCACCTGGGTCATGGTGGTGGCGTTCTGGATCGGCTGGACCCTGGGCGACACCGCCGCCACCGTGCTGTTCGCGCTGATCTCCTTCTTCGCGCTGCGCGAGTACATCACGCTCTCGCCAACGCGCCGCGGCGATCACCGCAGCCTGCTGCTGGCCTTCTTCGTGATCCTGCCGGTGCAGTACTGGCTGGTCGCCTCGGCGCACTTCGACCTGTTCACGGTGTTCATCCCGGTCTACACCTTCCTGGCCATTCCGGTGGTGAGCGCGCTGGCCAACGAACCCAACGATTTCCTCGAGCGCACCGCCAAGATGCAGTGGGGCATCATGGTCTGCGTCTACGGCATGAGCCATGTGCCGGCGCTGCTGCTGCTGGAGTTTCCCGGCTTCAAGGGCAAGAGCGCCTTCCTGGTCTTCTTCCTGGTCGGCGTGGTGCAAAGCTGCATGCTGGCGCAGCACCTGGTGGGCCGCCTGATGGAGCGCCCGGCCTTCGCGCCCAACGTCAGTCGCGGCTTCAACTGGCTCGGCTGGGGCATCGGCGTGGCGCTGGGTGTCTTCCTGGGTGCTCTGTTCTCCTTCATCACGCCCTTCAAGTACGGCCAGGCCATGGCCATGGCGCTGATCGCCTGCGTGGCCGGCTCGATGGGCCACCTGGTGATGAAGGCGCTCAAGCGCGACCGCGGCATTCCCAACTGGGGCCGGCGCGGCACCGGCGTGACCGGCGCCAACGGCCTGCTCGACCGGGTCGATTCGCTGTGCTTCGCGGCGCCGATCTTCTTTCATTCGGTGCGCTGGTACTTCGGGATCTAGACCTCATGCGAATCCTCGGCATCGACCCCGGCCTCAACACCACCGGCTTCGGCGTGGTCGACGTCGACGGCCACGCGCTGCGCTACGTGGCCAGCGGCACGATCACCACGCGCCACCTCGCCAAGGGCGCGCTGCCGGCGCGGCTGAAGGTGCTGTTCGACGGCATCGGCGAAATCCACGCGCGCTACCAGCCCGATGCGGCGGCGGTGGAAATCGTCTTCGTCAACGTCAATCCGCAGTCCACCCTGCTGCTCGGCCAGGCGCGCGGCGCCTGCCTCACGGCGCTGGTCAACTGCAACCTCAGCGTGGCCGAATACACCGCGCTGCAGATGAAGCAGGCGGTGGCGGGCCACGGCAGCGCGGCCAAGGCGCAGGTGCAGGAAATGGTCAAGCGCCTGCTGGCGCTGCCCGGCCTGCCCGGCGCCGACGCGGCCGATGCGCTGGGCATCGCCATCACGCACGCCCACGCAGGGCGCTCGATGGCGCGGCTGGGCCAGGCCCTCGGCCTCGACCGCGGCGCCGGCAGCAGCGCCTACCGGCAAGGCCGCACGCGCTGAAGCACGGCGGCTGCACGGCCATGGCCGTGTGAAGTCCCGGTGAAGTGAGGCGGCGGCGCCAGCGCACAAGCGCTTCATCCGGCCGGCACGCGCGTCGGCAACCATGGCTGCTCCAACCAGGGCCTGTTAACACTATTCAAGGGGTCGCCTTGCATCGTGTTAACAGGCCCTAATCCCAGGGAGAGGCCATGCGTTTCGGTTTTCGCTTTTCGCCGCTGCTGCTCAAGCTGGCGGTCTTGCTCGCGCTTCTGCTGCTGTTGAGCATTCCACTCGGCAGCATTTCATCGCTCGTGGCAGAGCGCAGCGACAGCCGCGACGGCGCCATGCAGGAACTGGCGGACACCTACACCGGCGCGCAGACGCTGTTCGCGCCGCTGCTGGTCGTGCCCTTTGTCGAAAGCTGGAGCGAGCCGGTGCTCGACGCCAAGGGCCGCAAGACCGGCGAGACCCAGCATTCCGTGCGCGCCGCGCGCCTGCTCTATCCGCAGCAGTTGCGCGTCGACGGTGCGCTCGCGCCGCAGGCGCGCTACCGCGGTATCTTCGAGCTGATGTTCTACCGCTTCGACGGACGCCTGACGGGCCGCATGGACGCGATGCAGCTGCCCACCGCGCAACACCCCGGCGGGCGCGTGACGATGGGCAAGCCCCGGCTCGCGCTGACGATGAGCGACGTGCGCGGCATCGAGGGCATGCCGCAGGCGCAACTGCAGGGCAGCGCGCTGCGCTTCGAGGCCGGCGTGCCCAACCTGGACGCACGCCGCGGCGAACTGCAGGGCATCCATGCGCCCCTGGACGACGCCACCACCAAGGCGCTGTATCGCGGCGAGGAACTCGCGTTCGAGATCGATCTGAAGCTGACCGGCCAGCAGAAGTTCTCGCTCGTTCCGGCCGCCAACGACACCGAGGTCCATCTGAAGTCGGCCTGGCCGCACCCCAGCTTCGACGGCAAGTTCCTGCCCGCCGAACGCCGCGTCGACGCGCAGGGTTTCGACGCCCGCTGGCACGTTTCCTCCCTCAACAGTTCAGCCATCGACCAGCTCACCGCGTACTGGGACAGCGCCACGTCGTGGGACGAATGCGGCTCGGCGGCGGTGGATTGCGCGCGCTCGACGGTGCGGCGCGGCCCGTCGACCGAGAGCGCCTCCGCCAGCGACATCGACCGCTTCGGGGTGGCGCTGGTGCAACCGCTGGACCCCTACTACCTGACCCATCGCGCCGCCAAGTACGGCATGCTCTTTATCGGCCTGGTGCTGATGGGCGCCTTCCTGTTCGAGTTGCTGGCGCGGCTGCGCCTGCACCCGGTGCAGTACGCACTGGTGGGCCTGTCGATCGCCCTGTTCTTCCTGTTGCTGCTGGCACTGTCCGAAAAGCTGCCCTTCTGGCAGGCCTATGGCGCGGCGGCGCTGGCCAGCGTGACGCTGCTGTCGATCTACTTCAGCGCCGTGCTCGGCGGCTGGCGCCGCGGCCTGGGGCTGGGCGCCTTCTGCGCCGCGCTGTACGCCGCGCTCTATGTAGCGCTGGCCTCCGAGCGCCATGCGCTGCTGCTGGGCGCGCTGCTCACCTTCGGCATGCTGGCGCTGCTGATGCTGATGACGCGCCACGTGGACTGGTGGGCATTGGCGAAGTCGCCGACCCCGGCCGACCCGCCGACAGCGCTGGAGCGCTGACGCAGCCGCCGCCCTGCGCGGCCTGCGGCGCTACCATCCCGGCCTGGCCGAACCCGCATCGCTGCAGGCTGCGCGGTGCGGCATCTGAAGCCCCGAGCGGCGCGACATGCCGCTCGACCTGCATCCGGAGATGGCATGCGCGAAAGCCCTGAACACCAGGACCCCGAACTGTTGCGCCGACTGCTGCGGGCGAAGGACCGGATGGACGGCGCCTCGCACGAGGAATGGCCGGTGGCACGGCTGGCGCAGGTGTCCGGTGTCTCCCAGGCCCATTTCGCGCGCTCGTTCAAGCAGGCCTTCGGCACGCCGCCGCACCGCTACCTGCTGACGCGGCGCATCGAGCGGGCGATGGCGCTGCTCCGCGAGACCGAGCTGCCGATCACGGCCATCGCCTTCGACACGGGCTGGTCCAGCCTGGGAACCTTTGGGCGCACCTTCCGCGACATCACCGGCGACAGTCCGAGCGCGGTGCGCCGGCGCCAGCGCGCCGCGGCGCACGCGCTCGCCCGGGTGCCGGCCTGCATCGTCAGCGCCGCGCACCGGCCCGATCTGCGGGCAGCAGTTTCGGAGAAGCGACGCCGCGCAACAGCCGGTACAAACGGGCCCGAACCACAGGAGATCCCATGACCCAAGGCGTTGAAGTAATCGGTTTGTACGTGCGCGATGAAGATGAAGCGCTGGCCTTCTATGTCGAGAAGCTCGGCTTCCGCGTCCACACCGACGTGCGAAACGGCGACTATCGCTGGCTCACGGTGCAGCACCCGGAGCAGGCCTTGTTCCAGCTCGGCCTGTTCGTTCCCGGGCCGCCGGTGCTCGATGCGGCAACGGCGCAGACCGTGAGTGCGATGGTGGCCAAGGGCGCCATGCCGCCGCTGGTGCTGAGCGTGAGCGACTGCCGCGCGGCCTACCGGGACATGCTCGCCAAGGGCGTGGAGTTCACGCAGGAACCGGTGGAGCGCTACGGCACGGTCGACGCCGGCTTCCGCGATCCCTCGGGCAACGGCTGGAAGATGATCCAGGCGCGCCGCTAGCGTTCGCCCCTTGGGGGACTTGACTTGGCGTGCACGCCAGCGAGTTGCTGGGCGAGCCCGATGAGAATGCCTTCCGGCCCGCGAACATAGCAGAGCCGGTACACGTCCTGGTAGCGGACCACTTCGCCGACCAGGCTGGCGCCGCGTCGGGTGAGCTTGGCAAGGGTCTCGTCGATGTCTTCCACGGCGAACATGACGCGCAGGTAGCCGAACGCGTTGACCGGCGCACTGCGGTGATCGGCCACCACGGGCGGCGCGAGGAAGCGGGACAACTCGAGCCGGCTGTGGCCGTCCGGCGTGCGCAGCATGGCAATTTCCACGCGCATGCCGGGCAAAGCCGTGACGCCGTCCGCCCAGTCGCCTTCCACCGGCGCGCGTCCCTCGAGTTCGAGACCCAGTTCAACGAAGAAGTCGATCGCCGCATCGAGGTCTGCCACCACGATGCCGACGTTGTCCATGCGCTTGACCGTCATTGAAGTCTCCTTGCGATGCCACCGGCGGCCTGCAGCGCGGCGCCCCAACGCGCAGCCGGAAGCTCAGACCACGCGCTCGGCGATCAACACCGCGAAGAAGCCGCACGCGGCCAGCAGCGTCCACTTCAGCACGATCCAGCCGATGCGGCGGTACTTCACTTGGCCGGTGCCGGCGTAGAAGGCGAAGCACACGCCGGCCACCAGCAACAGCAGCAGGATGGCCCAGCGGAACAGCAGCATGCGCGCGCCGTCCTACCAGGCCTGCGCGACTTCGGCGAAACCGGCCGGCGCCTTGGCTTCGTCGTCGAAGGTCACGATCTCGTAGGCCTCGGGATGCGCCAGCAGTTCGCGCAGCAGCACGTTGTTCATGGCGTGGCCGGAGCGGAAGGCGCTGTAGGCCGCCAGCAGCGGGTGGCCGACCACGTACAGGTCGCCCATCGCGTCGAGGATCTTGTGCTTGACGAACTCGTCGTCGTAGCGCAGGCCGCCGGCGTTGAGCACCTTGGTGTCGTCCATCACGATGGCGTTGTCCAGCCCGCCGCCCAGCGCCAGGCCGCGCGAGCGCATGTACTCGACTTCCTTGGTGAAGCCGAAGGTGCGGGCGCGCGCGATGTCGCGGCTGTAGGAGCCACCGCCCAGGTCGAACTCGAAGCGCTGGCCGGTGGAATTCACCACGCGATGGCCGAAGTCGATCTCGAAGCTCAGCTTGAAGCCGTGATAAGGCTCGAGGCGCGCCCACTTCTCGTTGGCGCCCTCGCCTTCGCGCACCTCCACCGGCGCCAGCAGGCGGATGAAGCGGCGCGGCGCCTTCTGCAGCGCGATGCCGGCGCTTTGCAGCAGGAACACGAAGGATGAAGCCGAGCCGTCCAGGATCGGCACCTCGTCGGCCGTGATGTCGATCAGCAGGTTGTCGATGCCCAGGCCGGCGCAGGCCGACATCAGGTGCTCGATGGTCTGCACCTTGGCGCCGCCGCTGGAGATGGTGGAGGCCAGCCGCGTGTCCGTCACCGCCACGGCGTTGATCGGAATGTCCACCGGCACCGGCAGGTCGACGCGCCGGAACACGATGCCCGCATCCGGCGGTGCCGGCCGCAGCGTCAGTTCGACCCGCTGCCCGCTGTGCAGCCCCATGCCGACGGCACGGGAAATGGTCTTGAGGGTTCGTTGTTGCAGCACCGCGCGATTTTAGGCGGGGCCGGCGTGATTGCCACGCCGGCCCCGCCTATCACCTCGATAGCCGCATGCCGTGCGGCGATCAGTCGGCCTGGCGACGCAGGAAGGCGGGGATCTCGAAGTCTTCCATGCCGCCCGACGACAACGCGTCCACCTTGGCCGAGGCCATGGTGCGGTTGGTGCGCCAGACGCTGGGCACCGCCATGTTGTCGTAGTTGGCTTGCACCGCGCCGCCCACGCCGCCCAGGCTGGGCACGGCGAACGCGCCGTCGGTGCCGGTGCTGCGGATCACTTCGAGCTGCGGCTGGCGCGACTGGCGCGACAGGCCGGTGGCGACCACCGTCACGCGCATTTCCTCGCCGAGCGACTCGTCATACGCCGCGCCGTAGATCACGTGCGCATCGGGCGACGCGTAGGCGCGGATGGTGTTCATCGCCAGCTTGGATTCGCTCAGCTTGAGCGAGCCCTTCGAGGCGGTCACCAGCACCAGCACGCCCTTGGCGCCCGACAGGTCGATGCCTTCGAGCAGCGGGCAGGCCACGGCCTGCTCGGCGGCGATGCGCGCGCGGTCCGGGCCGCTGGCCGCTGCCGTGCCCATCATGGCCTTGCCGGGTTCGCCCATCACCGTGCGCACGTCTTCGAAGTCGACGTTCACGCCGCCGTACTCGTTGATGATTTCCGAGATCCCGCCCACCGCGTTCTTCAGCACGTCGTTGGCGTGCGCGAAGGCCTCGGCCTGCGTCACGTCCTCGCCCAGCACGTCGAGCAGCTTCTCGTTCAAGATCACGATCAGCGAATCGACGTTGGCTTCGAGCTCGGACAGGCCGGAGTCGGCGTTGTTCATGCGCTTGCCGCCTTCCCAGTCGAAGGGCTTGGTCACCACGCCGACGGTCAGGATGCCCATCTCCTTGGCCACGCGCGCGATCACCGGCGCCGCGCCGGTGCCGGTGCCGCCGCCCATGCCGGCGGTGATGAACAGCATGTGCGCGCCGTCGATCGCCGAGCGGATCTCGTCGATCGCCGCTTCCGCCGCCTCACGGCCCTTGTCGGGCTTGCCGCCGGCGCCCAGGCCGTTGGTGCCCAGCTGGATCAGCTTGGGCGCGTTGCTGCGCGAGAGCGCCTGCGCATCGGTGTTGGCGCAGGCGAACTGAACGCCCTGCACGCCGCGCTCGATCATGTGCGCCACGGCATTGCCACCGCCGCCACCGACACCGATCACCTTGATCTGGGTGCCTTGGTTGAATTCTTCTACTTCGATCATTTCGATGGTCATCTTGAGCTCCTTGAAATTTGCAGTTGCCGTTGTGTCTTGTCTTGAATGCGGAATCCTCTTGTTCTTCTGCAGCGGGCCGCTAAGGCGGACCGGTACGTCGCCAACGTTCGTGGGCGCCAATCGGTGGACTGCCGCGCGCCAGCCAGAGTCGGTAGGTGAACATGGTCAGAAGTTCCCCACGATGAAGTCCTTGAAGCGGCCGAAGGCGGTCTTCACCGAGCCGCTCTTCTGCGCCACCTTGTAGCCGCGCAGGCGTGCGTAGCGCGCCTCTTCCAGCAGGCCCATCACGGTGGCGGCGCGCGGCTGCGCCACCATGTCCGACAAGGCGCTCGAATACTTGGGAATGCCGCGGCGCACGGGCTTCAGGAAGATGTCCTCGCCCAGTTCCACCATGCCCGGCATGACGGCGCTGCCGCCGGTCAGCACCACGCCCGAGGACAACACCTCTTCGTAGCCCGACTCGCGCACCACCTGCTGCACCAGCGAGAAGATTTCCTCCACGCGCGGCTCGATCACGCCGGCCAGCGCCTGCTTGCTCAGCATGCGCGGGCCGCGGTCGCCCAAGCCCGGCACTTCCACCTGCGCCTCGGGGTCGGCCAGCAGTTGCTTGGCGTAGCCGTTCTCGACCTTGATGTCTTCCGCGTCCTTGGTCGGCGTGCGCAGCGCCATGGCGATGTCGCTGGTGATCAGGTCGCCGGCGATCGGGATCACCGCGGTGTGGCGGATCGCGCCGTTGGTGAAGATCGCCACGTCGGTGGTGCCGGCGCCGATGTCGACCAGCACCACGCCCAGTTCGCGCTCGTCCTCGGTCAGCACCGCCTGGCTGGAGGCCAGCGGATTGAGCATCAGCTGGTCCACTTCCAGCCCGCAGCGGCGCACGCACTTGATGATGTTCTCGGCCGCGCTCTGCGCGCCGGTCACGATGTGCACCTTGGCTTCGAGCCGCATGCCGCTCATGCCGATCGGCTCCTTCACGTCCTGGCCGTCGATCACGAATTCCTGCGGCTCCACCAGCAGCAGTCGCTGGTCGCTCGAGATGTTGATGGCGCGTGCCGTCTCGACCACGCGGGCGACGTCGGCCGGCGTCACTTCCTTGTCCTTCACCGCCACCATGCCGCTGGAATTGATGCCGCGGATGTGGCTGCCGGTGATGCCCGTGTAGACGCGGCTGATCTTGCAGTCGGCCATCAGCTCGGCCTCCTTGAGCGCCTGCTGGATGCTCTGCACCGTGGCGTCGATGTTGACCACCACGCCGCGCTTGAGCCCGTTGCTGGGTGCAACGCCCAGGCCGGCCAGCTTCAGGCTGCCGTCGGGCAGCACCTCGGCCACCACCGCCATCACCTTGGCGGTGCCGATGTCGAGGCCGACAACCAGGTCTTTGTAGTCTTTGGGCATGTGAATGAGATCCTCGGTTCGCTATTTCTTCTTGGGGTCGGCTGTGACCGTGGTGACGCCGCGCAGGCGCAGGGCATACGCGTCCTTGTGCCGCAAGTCGGCGCTTTCCACCGACTCGATCGAACGCCCGTACTGGCCGGCAACCTGCCGCACGGACTGCAGAAAACGCTGGGTGCGGGCCGCCACTTCCTCGGGCTGGCCGCGGCCCAGCTCGATCTCGCCGCCGTTGTCCAGCACGGCCTCCCAGCTGCCGCGCGGCGACAGCGTGAGCTGGCTGACGTCGAGATCGCGCGCCTGGAAGATCGGCTCCAGCACGCGGAACATGCCCAGCACCTGGCCGGCCTGCTGGGGCGGGCCCACCAGCCGCGGCAGGCTGTCGTCGACCTCGGCCACGTTGGCCTCGAACACTTCGCCGAAGTTGTTGATCAGGCGCGACTCGGACTCGTCGCCCCAGTGCGCCACCGGCACCTGCTCGGTCAGCGTCACGCGCAGGCGACTGGGGAACTCGCGCCGCACCACCGCCTTGCGCACCCAGGGCACCGACTCGAAGGCGTCGCGCGCGCGGGCCAGGTCGATGGTGAAGAAGTTGCCGGCCAACTGCGGCGCCACGTTGGCGCGCAGCGTGATGGCGTTGTTGTGCACCACGTCGCCGTCGACCTTGATCGCGGTGAGCGGGAAGAAGGGCTGGCGCAGCACCCACCACGCGCCCGCCGCCAGCAGCATGACCGCGCACAACGCAAACAGCAGCGTTGCCACGATGTTCATGAGCTTGACGTCGAACGGGATCGGTACGGTGTCGGCCATGGTCAGGCGGCGCCCTCCGGCTTGCTGGCGTCGAGCGTGGCCGAGGCCAGCACGCGCACGCACAGGTCTTCGTAGCTGATGCCGGCGGCACGCGCCGACATCGGCACCAGCGAGTGGCTGGTCATGCCCGGCGAGGTGTTCATCTCGAGCAGGAAGGGCTTGCGGTCGCTGGCGCGGATCATCAGGTCGGCGCGGCCCCAGCCGCGGCAGCCCAGCGTGCGGTAGGCCGCCAGCGCGAGGTGGCGGATCTCCTCTTCCAGCGCATCGCCCAGGCCGGCCGGGCAGTGGTATTTCACGTCGTCGGTGAAGTACTTGTTCTGGTAGTCGTAGGCGCCTTCGGGCGCGGCGATGCGCACCACCGGCAGCGCCTGCGCATGCTGGCCGGCGCCGAGCACCGCGCAGGTGACTTCCTCGCCCTCGATGAATTCCTCGCACAGCACGTCGGCGTCGTAGCGCGCGGCCAGTGCCACCGCGTCCTGCATCTGCGAATAGCCCTGCACCTTGGTCACGCCGATCGACGAGCCTTCGCGCGGCGGCTTGACGATCAGCGGCAGGCCGAGCAGGTCGGGCACCACGCGCACCTGCTCGCGGCTTTGCTGGTCGAAGGCCAGGCGTGCATAGCGCGGCGTCGACAGCCCGTCGGCCAGCCACAGGCGCTTGGTCATGACCTTGTCCATCGCCACGCTGGAGGCCATCACGCCCGAGCCGGTGTAGGGAATGCCGAGCAGTTCCAGCGCGCCCTGCACCGTACCGTCTTCGCCATGGCGGCCGTGCAGCGCGATGAAGCAGCGCGTGAAGCCGTCCTGGCGCAGCGCGCTCAAATCGCGCTCGGCCGGATCGAAGGCATGTGCGTCGACGCCGGCCGTGCGCAGCGCGCCGAGCACGCCGTTGCCCGACATCAGCGAAATCTCGCGCTCGGCCGAGCTGCCGCCCATCAGCACCGCCACCTTGCCCCATTGACTGGTGTCCACCGCGTTCACGCTTTCTCTCCCGTTGCTTGTTGTTCACCCGCCAGCGCAACCACCCGGGCCGGCACCTGGCCGATGGAGCCCGCGCCCATGCTCAGCACCACGTCACCGTCCTGCGCGTTGTCGGCAATGGCCTGCGCCATGGCGCCGATGTCGGCGATGAAGATCGGCTCGACCTTGCCGGCCACGCGCAGCGCGCGCGCCAGCGAGCGGCCATCGGCGGCGACGATCGGCGCCTCGCCGGCGGCATAGACCTCGGCCAGCAGCACGCTGTCGGCCTCGCCGATGACCTTGACGAAATCCTCGAAGCAGTCGCGCGTGCGGGTGTAGCGGTGCGGCTGGAAGGCCAGCACCAGCCGGCGCCCCGGAAAGGCACCGCGCGCCGCGGCGATGGTGGCCGCCATCTCGACCGGGTGATGGCCGTAGTCATCGATCAGCGTGAAGCTGCCGGCCGCGTCCTTGCGCCGCACCGGCACTTCGCCATAACGCTGGAAGCGCCGCCCCACGCCCTTGAAATCGGCCAGCCCGCGCTGCACCGCTTCGTCGGGAATGTTCAGTTCCACCGCCACCGCAATCGCCGACAGCGCGTTGAGCACGTTGTGGCGGCCCGGCAGGTTGAGCACCACCGGCAGGTCGGGCAAGGTCACGCCATTGCGCCGCTGCACCGTGAAATGCATCTGGCCGCCGACCGCGCGCACATCGACCGCGCGCACCTGCGCCTCGGCGCCGAAGCCGTAGCTGGTGACCGGGCACGAGACCTGCGGCACGATCTCGCGCACCGCCGCGTCGTCGGTGCACAGGATCGCCACGCCGTAGAAGGGCATGCGGTGCAGGAAGTCGACGAAGGCGCCCTTGAGCCGGCCGAAGTCGTGGCCGTAGGTCTCCATGTGGTCGGCGTCGATGTTGGTGACCACCGCCATGATCGGCAGCAGGTTCAGGAAGGACGCATCGGATTCATCCGCCTCCACCACGATGTAGTCGCCGCTGCCCAGTTGCGCGTTGGCGCCGGCGCTGTTCAGGCGCCCGCCGATGACGAAGGTCGGGTCCAGCCCGGCGGCCGCCAGCACGCTGGCCACCAGGCTGGTGGTGGTGGTCTTGCCGTGCGTGCCGGCAATCGCGATGCCCTGCTTCAGGCGCATCAGCTCGGCCAGCATCAGCGCGCGCGGCACCACCGGAATCTTCTTCTCGCGCGCCGCCACCACTTCCGGGTTGTCGGCCTGCACGGCGGTGGACGTGACCACCGCGTCGGCGCCATCGATGTTCTTCGCGGCGTGGCCGACCGAGGTGGCGATGCCCAGGCCGGCGAGGCGGCGCAAGGTGGCGCTGTCGGCCAGGTCGGAGCCGGAGATGCGGTAGCCCAGGTTGAGCAGCACCTCGGCGATGCCGCTCATGCCGGAGCCGCCGACGCCGACGAAATGGATGTGCCGGATCGCGTGTTTCATCGGGCCAACTCCTCGCACGCCAGGACGAGTTCCTGCACGGCATCGGTTTTCTGCATGCTCTTGGCCTTCACGGCCCGCTCGAGCAAGGTGGAGCGACTGGTTTTCTGTAGCAAATCGGCAAGAAGTTCAGGGGTCAGGTCGGTCTGCTGGACAAGCCAGCCACCGCCCGCGTCGACGAGGAAGCGCGCGTTGGTGGTCTGGTGGTCGTCCACTGCCGACGGGAAAGGCACGAACAGGGCGGCCGCACCGACCGCCGCGATTTCGGTCACGGTGCTGGCGCCGGCGCGCGCCACGATGAGGTCGGCCATGGCGAAGGCCTGCGCGGTGTCGTCGATGAAGGGTGTCAGTTCCGCCTCGACATCGGCCACCGCGTAGTTGGCACGCAGCTCGGTGATCTGCTTGGCGCCGCTCTGGTGCAGCACGATCGGGCGGTCTTGCGGCGCGATGCGCGCCAGCGCCTGCGGCACCACCGCGTTGAGCGCCTTGGCGCCCAGGCTGCCGCCCACCACCAGCAGCTTGAGCGGGCCGCTGCGCTGCGCAAAACGCTCGGCCGGTTCGGGCTGCTGCAGGAAGGCCGGGCGCAGCGGGTTGCCGACCCAGCGGCCGTTCTTCAGCACGTCGGGAAAGGCGGTGTAGACGCGGTCGGCGACGCGGGCCAGCACCTTGTTGACCAGGCCGGCGACGGAATTCTGTTCGTGCAGCACCAGCGGCTTGCCCAGCAGCACGCCCATCAGGCCGCCCGGGAAGGTGATGTAGCCGCCCAGGCCGATCACCACGTCGGGCCGCACCCGGCGCACCACGCCGATCGATTGCCAGAAGGCGCGCAGCAGGCGCAGCGGCAGCAGCGCCAGCGTGACGAGGCCCTTGCCGCGCACGCCGCCGAACTGCACCGGCTCGAAGGGAAAGCCCTGCACCGGCACGATCTCGTGTTCCATGCCGGTGGGCGCGCCCAGCCAGTGCACGCGCCAGCCGCGCTCGCGCAGCGCCTGCGCCACGGCCAGGCCGGGGAAGATGTGGCCACCGGTACCGCCGGCCATGACGAGTGCAGTGCGTTGCCGGGCCGTCATACGCGACCTCCCCGCATCAGCACCCGGTTCTCGTAGTCGATGCGCATCACCACCGCCAGCGCGACGAGATTCATGATGATGGCCGAGCCGCCGTAGCTCATCAGCGGCAAGGTCAGGCCCTTGGTCGGCAGCGCACCGAGGTTCACGCCGATGTTGATGAAGGCCTGGAAGCCCATCCAGATGCCCACGCCCTGCGCCACCAAGCCGGAGAACACGCGGTCCAGCGCAATCGCCTGGCGGCCGATGTGCATCAGGCGGCGCGTCAGCCAGAAGAACAGCACGATGGCGGCGAGCACGCCGACCAGGCCGAATTCCTCGCCGATCACGGCCATCAGGAAGTCCGTGTGGGCCTCGGGCAGCCAGTGCAGCTTTTCCACGCTGCCGCCCAGGCCGACGCCGAACACCTCGCCGCGGCCGATGGCGATCAGCGAGTGCGAGAGCTGATAGCCCTTGCCCAGCGCGTTGTGCTCGCTCCACGGGTCGAGGTAGGCAAAGATGCGCTCGCGCCGCCACGGGCTGGACGCCACGATGGAAGCGAAGGCCACCACCACCAGCGCCGCGATGACGAAGAACATGCGCGCGTTGACGCCGCCCAGGAACAGGATGCCCATGGCGATCACCGCGATCACCATGAAGGCGCCCATGTCGGGCTCGGCCATCACCAGCATGCCGACCACCACCACCGCGATGCCCATCGGCAGCACGGCGCGAAAGAAGCGTTCCTTGATCTCCATCTTGCGCACCATGTAGCTGGCGGCGTAGAAGACCATCGCCACCTTGGCGAGCTCGGAGGGCTGGAAGTTGGTGATGCCCAGCGGAATCCAGCGGCGCGCGCCGTTCACGCTGCGCCCGATGTGCGGAATGAGCACCGCGATGAGCAGCAGCAGCGAGGCCACGAAGACCCACGGCGCGATGCGTTCCCAGGTGCGCATCGGCACCTGGAAGGTCAGCAGGCCGGCCACGAACGCGACCACCAGCGAGAACATGTGGCGCGTCAGGAAATAGGTGTGGCCGAAGCCGGCGCGAGCGAAGCGCGGGTTGTCGGCGATGGCGATGGAGGCCGAATAGACCATCACCAGCCCCCAGGCGAGCAGCGCGATGATGACCCACAGCAGCGCCTGGTCGAAGCCCAGCACGCGCACCGGCGCGGCCTTGGTCTGCGACATGCCGGCGCCGCCCAGGTGCACCGGCAGGTGCACCGGCAGCGCGTCGATGCTCTTGCGCGCGCGCCCGGTCAGGCGCGTCCACCAGTTCACGCGGACCGCCTCGCCCATGCCTTGCGTGCTGCCGCTCATGCGGGCTCCCCTTCATGTCCGCGCGGCTGCTCGGCCAGTTCCTGCACCGCCTCGCAGAACACGGCGGCGCGGTGCGCGTAGTCGCGGAACATGTCGAAGCTGGCGCAGGCCGGCGACAGCAGCACCGCGTCGCCGCCGCGGGCACGGCCGGCGGCCAGCGTCACGGCTTCGGGCAAGGTGGCGGCGTGCGCCAGCGTGACGCCGCTGCCCTGCAGCGCCGCCTCGATCAGCGGCGCGTCGCGCCCGATCAGGACCACGGCACGGGCGTAGCGCGCCACCGGCTCGGCCAGCGGCGTGAAGTCCTGGCCCTTGCCCTCGCCGCCCAGGATCACCACCACGCGCCGCTCCACGCCCAGGCCGTTGAGCGCGGCCACGGTAGCGCCGACGTTGGTGCCCTTGCTGTCGTCGAAGTACTCGACCTCGTCGATGATCGCCACCGGCTCGACCCGGTGCGGCTCACCGCGGTATTCGCGCAGGCCGTACAGCATCGGGCCGAAGGGGCAGCCGGCGGCGTTGGCGAGCGCCAGCGCGGCCAGCGCGTTCAGCGCGTTGTGCTGGCCGCGGATGCGCAGCGCATCGGCCGGCAGCAGGCGTTGCAGCTGGATCTCCTCGGCCTCCACCGCGGCGCCGCGCTTGCGCTTGATCGTTTCGTCGGCCTCGTGCGCACGCACCAGCCAGGTCATGCCGTTGATGCGTTCGATGCCGAAGTCGCCCGGGCGCTGCGGCAGGCTCGCGCCGAAAGTGACGTGCGCCCGCACCTGCGGACGCTGCAGCTTCACCCTGACTGGCGGCGGCAGCATTGCCATCACCGAGGCATCGTCGCGGTTGAGCACCATCAGCCCGGTGGCACCGAAGATGCGCGCCTTGGCTGCCGCATAGGCGGCCATGTCGCCATGCCAGTCGAGGTGGTCCTGCGTGACGTTGAGCACGGCGGCGGCGGTCGGTTCGAAGCCCTGCACGCCGTCCAGCTGGAAGCTGGACAGTTCGAGCACCCAGGCCTCGGGCAGCGTGCCGGCGTCGAGGTGCGCGGCCAGCGTGTCGAGCAGGGTCGGGCCGATGTTGCCGGCCACGGCCACCGTCTTGCCGGCCCGCTCGATCAACTGGCCGGTGAGCGCGGTCACGGTGGTCTTGCCGTTGGTGCCGGTGATGGCGATCACCGCCGGCTGGTAGCCCTGGGGCGCTTCGATCACCGGCGTGGCCACCACGTCGGTCTTCGCGGCCTCGGCCGCGGCCTGTGCATCAGCGGCTGCGGATGCGGCGGACAGTTCGGCGATGCGGGCGACGAAGGCAGCGGCTTCCTTGGCGGCCGTCGGCACGTAGGCCTGGCCGGGAACGGGCGTGGTGACCAAGGCTGGCGTGCGCGGCACGGCCACGCTGATGCGGGCCTCGGGCGTGGCATCTTGCGCGGCTTGTTCGCCGGGCGCGGCCGTGGCCGATGTGTCGCTGCCTTCGCTTGCGTCGGCTTCCGGCTTGTCCGGCGTCTGCTCGTCGATCACCGGCGCTTCCGCGACCGGCTCGGGCACCTCGGGCACCTCGGGCACCTCGGGCACTTCGGGTGCGGGCGTGATGTCGACGGGTGCAGTTGCCTCGTCGGGCAAGACCGGCGCGACCTCTTCCGCTTCTTCGTCCTTGGCTTCCTGCGGTGTCTCCACCGTTCGCAGGTCACGCAAGGCCTGCGCGAAAAGATCCAGTTCGCCACCCACCGGCAGGCCGGCGGCACGCGCCGCATCGACCACCGGCGCAATCTCGGCCGGCGAGAGGCCGGGCGAGCGGTACACCGCGCGCACCGGGCTGCCTTCGATCAAGGTCGCGGCGAAGGGGCCGGCAACGAAGGCGACGTCGGGCAGTTCGCGCTGCAGCACCGCCAGCTGCGGCGGCGCCGTGCGCGTGTCGGCCACCGTCACCCGGGCGCCGTGGCGCGCGCACCAGCGCGCCATCGCCAGGCCGGACGCACCGAGGCCCAGGATCAGCACGGGGGTATCGCGCAGATGCTTCATGCCAGTGCCGCCCGGCCGCCCGAAGGCACTGGCGCACCCCCTCGGGGGGCAGCGATACGCGAAGCGATGAGCGTGGGGGTCATGTCTTTATCTCAGCTTGAGCGTCGACAGGCCGACCAGGCACAGCAACATGGTGATGATCCAGAAGCGCACCACGACCTGCGTCTCGCGCCAGCCGCTCTTCTCGAAGTGATGGTGCAGCGGCGCCATCTTGAGCACGCGCCGGCCCTCGCCGAAACGACGCTTGGTGTACTTGAAGTAGGTCACCTGCGCCATCACCGAGATCGCCTCGACCACGAAGATGCCGCCCATGATGAAGAACACCACTTCCTGGCGCACGATCACGGCCACGGTGCCCAGCGCGCCGCCCAGCGCCAGCGCGCCGACGTCGCCCATGAAGACCTGCGCGGGGTGCGTGTTGTACCAAAGGAAGGCCAGGCCGGCACCGGCCATGGCCGAGCAGAACACCAGCAGTTCGCCCGAGCCCGGGATGTAGGGAAAGATCAGGTACTTGGAATACACCGAGCTGCCGGTGACATAGGCGAACACGCCCAGCGCCGAGCCGACCATCACCACCGGCATGATCGCCAGGCCGTCGAGCCCGTCGGTGAGGTTCACCGCGTTGCTGGCGCCAACGATCACCAGGTAGGTCAGGATGACGAAGCCGATGCCGCCCAGCGGATAGCTGATTTCCTTGAAGAAGGGCACCAGCAGGTTGGTCTTGGGCGGAAAGTCCAGTGCGAAGCCCGAGCGCACCCAGGTGCCGAACAGTTCCAGCACGCGCCAGTTGGAGCTTTCCGAAATGCTGAACAGCAGGTAGAAGGCGGCGACCAGGCCGATGATCGACTGCCACATGTACTTCTCGCGCGAGCGCATGCCCTCGGGGTCCTTGCGCACCACCTTGCGCCAGTCGTCGACCCAGCCGATGGCGCCGAAGCCGAAGGTGACCCACAGCACGATCCACACGAAGCGGTTGCTCAGGTCGAACCACAGCACGGTGGCAAAGGCGATGGCGAACAGGATCAGCACGCCGCCCATGGTCGGCGTGCCGCTCTTGCTCAGGTGCGTTTCCATGGCGTAGCCGCGCACCGGCTGGCCGATCTTGAGCGCGGCCAGGCGGCGAATGAAATAGGGGCCCGCGGCCAGGCCGACCACCAGCGCGGTCAGCGCCGCCATCAAGGCCCTGAAGGTCAGGTAGTTGAAGATGCGCAGGAAGCCGAATTCGGGCGACAGCGTCTGCAACCATTGGGCGAGGCTCATCAGCATCGGGTTGTGCCCAGCTCATGCATGGCCGGCCTCCTTGTTGTTGTTGTCGTCGGGTGCCGTGGACGCCTGGGCGGCGATCGCCTGCACCACGCGTTCCATCTTCATGAAGCGCGAGCCCTTGACGAGCACGCTGGCGGTGGCGGGCAACTGCGCCAGCACCGCCGCCTGCAGCGCGTCGTAGTCGCCGAAGTGCTGCGCCGTGCCGGCCGTCTGAGAAGCGCCATCGGCCTGCGCGAACGCGGTGACGCTGTCGCGCGCCAGTTCGCCCAGCGCCAGCACCGTGTCGATGCCGCGCTGGCGCGCCCAGGCGCCGATCTCGGCGTGGAATTGCGGGCCCTGGTCGCCGACCTCGCCCATGTCGCCGATCACCAGCAGGCGCGGCGCGGGCAACGCGGCCAGCACGTCGATGGCGGCGCGCATGGAATCGGGATTGGCGTTGTAGGTGTCGTCGACCAGCGTCAGCGCGCGCCCATCGGGCCCGGCCAGCAGGCGTGCGCTGGAACGGCCCTTGACCGGCGCGAAGGCCGACAGCCCCTGCGCGATGTGCGCCAGCGAGACGCCCGCCGCCAGCGCGCAGGCGGTGGCCGCCAGCGCATTGACGACGTTGTGCCGGCCCGCGATGTGCAGTTGGCATTGCAGCGGGCCGAGCGGCGTGCGCATGCTCACCGCCCAGGCGTCGCCCTGCCACTGCGCATCGACCAACGCCACATCGGCTTGCGCCTGTTCGCCGAAGCTCAGGCAGCGCCGCGGAGCCTCTTCGCTCGCCAGCTGGCGCCACAGCGCGGTGAAGGCGTCGCCGTGCGGAAACACCGCCGTGCCGTCGGCCGGCAGCGCGGTGAAGACCGAGCCGTTCTCGCGCGCCACCGCCTCGACGGTGGCCATGAATTCGAGGTGCTCGCGCTGCGCGTTGTTGACCAGCGCAATGGTCGGCCGCGCGATGGCGCCGAGCCGGGCGATCTCGCCCGGGTGGTTCATGCCCAGTTCGACCACCGCCAGTTGATGCGGCGCGCGCAGGCGCAGCACGGTCAGCGGCACGCCGATCTCGTTGTTGAAGTTGCCGGCCGTGGCCAGCGCGCGTTCGCCGGCACTGGCTGCGAGCACGGCCGCGATCATCTGCGTGACGGTGGTCTTGCCGTTGCTGCCGGTGACGGCGATCAGCGGCAGCGTGTACTGCGCGCGCCAGCCGGCCGCCAGTGCGCCCAGCGCGGCCAGCGTGTCCGGCACCTCGACGCCGGCCAGGCCGGCGGCGGCGAGGCCGCCATGCGCAACGGCCGCCACCGCGCCGCGCGCACGCGCCTCGGCCAGCATGCTGTTGCCGTCGAAGCGCTCGCCCTTGAGCGCCACGAACAGGTCGCCGGGCTGCAAGGTGCGGGTGTCGGTGTGCACGCGCAGGATCGGCGTCGCGCCCTCGCCCACCCGCCGTGCCGAGGGAATCCAGTGCGCCACCTGGGCCAGCGTCATCATCATGCGCGGCTCCTGGCGGCCAGCGCGTCGGCGGCGTGAGCGCGGTCGGAGAAGGCGATGCGCTGGCCGGCAACTTCCTGCCAGGCCTCGTGGCCGCGGCCGGCCAGCAGCACCACGTCTTCGGGCGCCGCCTGCGCAACGATGTCCGCGATGGCGCGCGCCCGGTCGGGCTCGACCTGGGCCGTCTGCGGGCTGGCGAAACCGGCCAGGATCTGGCTGATGATGGCGCCCGGCTTCTCGCTGCGCGCGTTGTCGCTGGTCACCAGCACGGCGTCGGCGTTCTTCTCGGCCACCGCGCCCATCAGCGGGCGCTTGACCGGATCGCGGTCGCCGCCGCAGCCGAACAGGCACCACAGCCGCCCGCCACGTTGCTGCGCCAGCGGGCGCAGGCCGGCCAGCGCCTTGTCCAGCGCGTCGGGCGTGTGGGCGTAGTCGACCACCACCAGCGGTTGGCCGGGCAGGCTGACCTGCTCCATGCGGCCGGGCACGCTGCTCAGCTCGGCGCACGCAGACACGGCTTGCGCCAGCGTCAGGCCGAGCGCGCGCAAGGTGCCGAGCACGCCCAGCAGATTCGCCACGTTGTACTGGCCGATCAGCGCCGTCGCCAAGGTGCGCGGGGCCACGCCCTCTTCCACCACCGTGAAGCGCAGGCCGTTGCTGTCGTAGCCGACGTCGCGCGCCGACAGGCGCGCCGGCGCGCCGGCGGCGGACACCGTCCACAGCGCGGGCGATGCGTCACCGGTGACTTGCTGGCGCTGCGTCAGTTCGGCCGCCAGGGCCGCGCCGTGCAGGTCGTCGATGTTGACCACTGCCGCCTGCAGGCCGGGCCAGCCGAACAGCTCGGCCTTGGCTTGCCAGTAGGCGTCCATGCTGCCGTGGTAGTCCAGATGGTCCTGCGTGAAATTGGTGAACACCGCCACCCGGATGGCGAGGCCGTCGAGGCGGCGCTCGGCGATGCCGATCGACGAGGCTTCGATGGCGCAGGCGCCGAAGCCGCGATCGGCGAAGTCGCGCAGATGGCGTTGCAGCAGCACCGGGTCGGGCGTGGTGAGGCCGGTGTAAGTGAGCTCGGGCGGCGTGCCCACGCCCAGCGTGCCGACCAGCGCGCAGGGGCCCTGCCGATGGCCCGCGCCGGCGTCCGGCGGCAGGCCGGTCAGCGCCTCGGCCAGCCACCAGGCGGTGGAGGTCTTGCCGTTGGTGCCGGTCACGGCCAGCACGTCCAGCTGGCGCGACGGGTCGGCGTAGAAGGCGGCGGCGATCGGGCCGGTGGCGGCCTTCAGGCCGGGATAGCAGGCGATGGCCTCGCCCGAGAAGTCGAAGGCCTCGGCGCCCTGCGCCTCGACCAGGCAGGCCACGGCGCCCTGCGCCAGTGCCTTGGCCACGTGCTGGCGGCCGTCGGTGGCGGCGCCGGGCCAGGCCACGAAGCCGTCGCCGGTGGCCACGGCGCGGCTGTCCGCGTGCAGCGCGCCGCGCACGCGCTCGCGCAGCCACTGCGCGGCTTCGAGCGGGGTGTGCAGGGTCAGGGCCATCAGAAACTCTCGTCCACGCCGTCGGTGACGACCAGGGGTTTGACCGCGATGTCGGGCTGCACGTTCATCAGCCGCAAGGTCTGTTGCACCACTTCACTGAACACAGGCCCGGCCACGGACCCGCCGTAGAACGAACCGGCGCTGGGCTCGTCGACCATCACCGCGACGATGATGCGGGGCTTCTCGATCGGCGCCATGCCGGTGAACCAGGCGCGGTACTTGGAGGTGGAATAGCCCTTGCCGACCTGCTTGCGCGCGGTGCCGGACTTGCCGCCGACCGAGTAGCCGACGGTCTGCGCCTGCGGACCCGTGCCGCCCGGGCCGGCCGCCATCTGCAGCATCTTGCGCACCTGCCGGGCGGTCTCGGCCGAGAAGACTTTCACGCCCACCGCTTCATCCGGGCTCTTCAGGATGGTCGACTGGATCAGCTCGCCGTCGTGCGCCAGCGCGGTGTAGGAATGCGCCATCTGGAACAGCGAGGCCGACAAGCCGTAGCCGTAGGCCATGGTGGCCTGCTCGACCGGCTTCCAGCTCTTCCACGGGCGCAGCCGCCCGGTCACGGCGCCGGGGAAATGCAGTTGCGGCTTCTGGCCGTAGCCCAGCGTGGTGTAGGTGTTCCACATCTCCTCGGGCGTCAGGCGCTGGGCGATCTTCAGCGCGCCGATGTTGCTCGACTTCTGGATCACGCCCTCGACCGTCAGCGCGCCGTAGTTGTGCGTGTCGCGGATGGTGAAGCCACCCATTTGATAGCTGCCCGGCGAGGTATCGATGATGGTCTTGGGCGTGACCTTGCCGTCGCGCAGCGCCATCGCCACGGTGATCGGCTTCATGGTCGAGCCGGGCTCGAAGGTGTCGGTCAGCGCGCGGTTGCGCAGCATCTCGCCGGTCAGGTTCTGGCGCTTGTCCGGCACGTAGCTCGGGTAGTTGGCCATCGCCAGGATCTCGCCGGTGTGGGTGTCCAGCACCACCACGCTGCCGGCCTTGGCCTTGTTCGCCACCACCGCGTCGCGCAGCTTCTGGTAGGCGAAGAACTGCACCCGGCTGTCGATCGACAGCTGGATGTCCTGGCCGTCCACCGGCGGCACGGTATCGCCGACGGCTTCGACCACGCGGCCGAGCCGGTCCTTGATGACGCGGCGCGAACCCGGCTTGCCCGAGAGGTCCTGGTCGAATTCGAGCTCGATGCCTTCCTGGCCGTGGTCCTCGACGTTGGTGAAGCCCACCACGTGCGCGGCGGCTTCGCCTTCGGGGTACTCGCGCTTGTAGGCCTTGCGGTCGTAGAAGCCCTTGATGTCCAGCGCCATGATCTGCTTGGCGATCGGCTGGTCGACCTGGCGCTTGATCCAGACGAACTGCTTGTCCTCGTCCTCGAGCTTCTTGTCCAGGTCCTTCGGGCTCATGTCGAGCAGCTTGGCCAGCTGCTTGAGCTTGGGGTCCTTGCGGTCCACGTCTTCCGGGATCGCCCAGATGCTGGGTGCGACCACGCTGGACGCGAGGATCAGGCCGTTGCGGTCGAGCACGCGGCCGCGGTTGGCCGGCAGCTCCAGCGTGCGCACGAAGCGCACTTCGCCCTGGCGCAGGAAGAAGCCGTTGTTCAGCACCTGCACGTAGGCCGCGCGCCCGGCCAGCCCGACGAACGCCAGCGCGATGCCCGCCACGATGAGCTTGCTGCGCCAGACCGGCGTCTTGCTCGCCAGCAGCGGGCTGGTGGTGTAGCGAACGCTGCGACCGCGGCTCATCGCGCACTCCTGTGGGCGGCGCCTTGCGCCTCTGGCTTGGCCGGCTTCTCCGGCGGCGGCGCCACGATCGCCGGGATCACGCCGCCATCGGGCCGCACATACAGCGTGATGGCGGGGGTGACGACGCGCATCTTCAGCTGCTCCTTGGCCAGCTTCTCGATGCGCAGCGGCGTCGCCTGCGCACGCCGCTCCACCTGCAGCCGGTCGAACTCGGTCTCGAGCCGGCGCGTTTCCAGCTCGGCGCGGTGGTATTCGGTGAACAGCTGGCGCGACTGGTACTGCGTCTGCACCACCAGCATGGCGGTGCCCAGCACGGCCAGCAGCAGGATGATGTTCAGGCGGGTGATCATCGGCTGCGCTCCCTGCCTGATGCCTCGGCAGCATCGGCACCGGTGCGCTCGGCCACCCGCAGGATGGCGCTGCGCGCGCGCGGGTTGCCCTGCACCTCGGCCTCGGACGGCTTGATGCGGCCCAGCGCGCGCAGGCGCATGGCGCGCGGCTCGGCAAACGGTGCGCGGCGGTCGAACACCTCGCGCGAATGCTTGGCGATGAACTGCTTGACGATCCGGTCTTCCAGCGAATGGAAGCTGATCACCGAAAGCCGGCCGCCCTCGGCCAGCACGTCCAGGCTGGCCTCTAGCGCCTGTTGCAGCTCTTCAAGCTCGGCGTTGATGAAAATCCGAAAAGCCTGAAATGTGCGCGTTGCAGGGTTCTGGCCCGGCTCGCGGGTTTTGACCGTGCCAGCCACGAGCTCGGCCAGCTCGGCGGTGGATGAAATTGGGCCCCGTTCTTGTCGGCGAGTTGCAATCGCCTTTGCAATCTGAACAGCAAACCGTTCTTCGCCATAGTCACGGATGACCTCTGCAATCTGTTGGGGTTCGGCCGTTGCCAGCCAATCGGCCACGCTTTCGCCGCGCGTGGTGTCCATGCGCATGTCCAGCGGACCGTCGAAACGAAAAGAAAAACCCCGTGCGGGGTTGTCGATCTGCGGGGAGCTGATGCCCAGGTCCATCAGCAGGCCGGCCACACTGCCCGGCGGCAACTCCCCGATGTCCTTGAAACCCTGGTGCCGGATGGAAAAACGCGCATCGGTGATGCGCGCTGCTTCAGCCACCGCTTCCACGTCCTTGTCGAACGCGATCAGCCGGCCCTCCGGGGCCAGCCGCGAGAGGATCGAACGGGCGTGTCCGCCGCGGCCAAAGGTGGCGTCGACAAAGGTGCCGCGCGAGCCGTCGGCCTGGAGGGCGTCGACGGCCTCGTCCAGCAGCACGGTGGTGTGGGTGAGCGGGGTGGTGGGTTCCACGTCGGCGCTCAAAAGGCGAGTTCCTGCAGCGCTTCCGAGGCCAGGCCGGCGGCCAGCGCCTCGGCTTCCTTGGCGTCGTGCGTGGCCTTGTCCCACAGCTCGAAGTGGCTGCCCATGCCCAGCAGCAGCGTTTCGCGCGCGATGTTGGCGGCGCTGCGCAGTTCGGGCGAAATCAGGATGCGGCCGGTGCCGTCCATGTCCACGTCCATCGCGTTGCCCAGGAACAGGCGCTTGAGCCACTGGTCCTTCAGCGGCATCGCGGCAATGCGTTCGCGGAACTGTTCCCAGGCCGGGCGCGGGAAAATCATCAGGCAGCCGTGCGGATGGCGCGTGACCGTGAGGGCGCCGCCGGCCGTTGCGGCCAGCACGTCACGGTGCCGCGTGGGGACGGAAAGCCGTCCCTTGGCATCCAGACTCAGCGATGAAGCGCCTTGAAACACGACCGAAGAAATCCCGTTACGGGTGCCGCGCGCCCAAAACAGACGCTGACCGACACTTTTTCCCACTTAAATGCACTTTTTTGCACTGTAGCAGGAAACACCTACCGCGCAACGGTCGCCGGCGCCTATTTTTTGTAATGGAATCAACGACTTAGCGCTGCTTTCGAAAAGCAAAAACAGCGAAAAAGTCGTTTAGAAGTAAGCACTTAGCAAGGTCACTGAAAGTGCTTTATGAAACATGCCCCGCGCGGGGGCAGCTCTTACAGGATGAAACGCGAAAGGTCTTCGTCGTGACTTAGTGCCTGCAGCCGCTGGTCGACGTAGTCGGCGTCGATGCGGATGGTCTGGCCGGCAAAACGCGTGGCGTCGAAGCTGGCTTCGTCGAGCAGGCGCTCCATCACGGTCGACAGGCGGCGCGCCCCGATGTTCTCGGTGCGCTCGTTCACCTCGTGCGCAATCGTGGCCAGCCGGGTGATGCCCTCGGGCGTGAAGTCGAGCGTCACGCCCTCGGTGGCCAGCAGCGCCTGGTACTGCTTGACCAGCGAGGCGCGGGTCTGCGTGAGGATGCTCTCGAAATCGGCGACCGAGAGCGACTGCAGCTCGACGCGAATTGGAAAGCGCCCCTGCAGTTCGGGAATCAGGTCGCTCGGCTTGCTCAGGTGGAAGGCGCCGCTGGCGACGAACAGGATGTGGTCGGTGCGCACCACGCCGTACTTGGTGCTCACGGCGGTGCCCTCGACCAGCGGCAGCAGGTCGCGCTGCACGCCCTGGCGCGAGACGTCGGAGCCCTGCGCGTCGCTGCGGGTGGCGACCTTGTCGATCTCGTCGATGAAGACGATGCCGTTCTGCTCGGCATTGGCCACCGCCTGGGCGCGAATCTCGTCTTCGTTGACCAACTTGGCGGCTTCTTCGTCGATCAGCAGCTGCATGGCCTCGCCGATCTTGAGCTTGCGGGTCTTGCGCTTGGCCTGGCCACCGAGCTGGCCGAACATGCCGCGCAACTGCTCGGTCATTTCCTCCATGCCGGCCGGGCCCATGATTTCCAGCGGCATGCGCGCTTCGGCCAGGTCGATCTCGATCTCCTTGTCATGGAGCTCGCCCTCGCGCAGCTTCTTGCGGAAGGCCTGGCGCGTGGTGTTGCCGCCCTGCGGCGCGGCGTCGTCGACCGTGCGCGCCGGCGGCAGCAACGCATCGAGAATGCGCTCCTCGGCGGCGTCCTCGGCGCGCATGCGCACCTTGGCGCTCTCGGCTTCGCGGGTCTGCTTGACGGCCATCTCGGCGAGGTCGCGGATGATCGAATCGACGTCCTTGCCGACATAGCCGACCTCGGTGAACTTGGTCGCCTCGACCTTGATGAAGGGCGCGTCGGCCAGGCGTGCCAGGCGGCGCGCGATCTCGGTCTTGCCGACCCCCGTCGGGCCGATCATGAGGATGTTCTTGGGCGTGATCTCGGCGCGCAGCTTGGCGTCGACCTGCTGGCGGCGCCAGCGGTTGCGCAGGGCGATGGCGACGGCGCGCTTGGCGTCGAACTGGCCGACGATGTGGTTGTCGAGTTCGGAAACGATTTCCTGGGGCGTCATGGACATGAAGGGTTCTTTCGCGGCGGCCTACAGCGCTTCGATGGTGTGGTGCATGTTGGTATAGATGCAGAGCTCGCCTGCGATCTCCAACGATTTCTTGACGATGTCGATCGCCGGCAGCTCGGTGTTCTCCAGCAGCGCCTTGGCGGCCGACTGCGCGTACACGCCGCCCGACCCGATGGCCACGATGCCCTGCTCGGGTTCGAGCACGTCGCCGTTGCCGGTGATGATCAGCGAGGTGGTGGCATCGGCCACCGCCAGCATGGCTTCGAGGCGACGCAGCACGCGGTCGGTGCGCCAGTCCTTGGTCAGCTCGATCGCCGCGCGGGCGAGCTGGCCCTGGTGCTTTTCCAGCTTGGCCTCGAAGCGTTCGAACAGCGTGAAGGCGTCGGCAGTGGCGCCGGCAAAGCCAGCCACGACCTTGCCGCCGTACAAACGGCGCACCTTGCGCGCCGTACCCTTGATGACGACATTGCCCAGCGTGACCTGGCCGTCGCCGCCGATGGCGACCTGATCGCCGCCGGGCAGCTTGCGGCGCACGCTGACGATGGTGGTTCCGTGAAATTGTTCCATCGGAGCACTATGGGGCCGATTGGCGCAAATTCAAGGCCGGCGCTGGCCTGGACCGCCGGCGCCGCGCCGGCGGCCGACGGGCGGTGCGCCGTCAACGGCTGCGCAGGGCGACGTCCGCGTGGTCGGTGATGCCCACCACGTGGAAGAAGGCCGCCACCAGCCGCTGCACGTCGACGAACTCGATGCGCAGGCCGCGGTCCTGGTAGCCGGCCGTCCAGTCGAGCAGCGCGCGCGCGGCTTCCAGGTCGACCCGCACCAGCGCCGTGCACGACACCACCAGCGGATTGGCCTGCGCCAGTTCGCGGTCGATGCGCGCCAGCACGTCGGTGCAATGCCCGCTCAGCTCGCCCGCCAGGCTGGCCTGGCGCGGCGCCGCCGCGGCATCGCCGTGCATGCCCAGCGGCTGCACGGCGGGAGCGATCTCGGCATAGCTGCCGCGCGGGTCGGCCCAGGGCGGCGGCGTGACTTCGTAGGTGATGCAGTAGTTGAGCGCCGCCAGCTCGAACATGTCGGCCTCGTGGATCGCCCGCAGCACCGCCATGCGCAGTTGCCACCAGGCGATGTCGATGTTGCGGTCGCCCATCGGCGTGGCCTGCGCCAGCACCGCCAGCAATTGCTCGGCACCGGCAAAGCGCAGTTGCACGGGCGAATCGGCCCAGTGCGTGAAGAGCGCGCGCAGCGGCGGCACCGCTTCCGGCGCAATCGCCTGCAGCGGGCGCCAGTCGATCTGCCATTCCGGCCCGGCCGCGGCCAATGCCTGCGTCAGGCTGGCCAGGTTTTCGCGCGCCAGCCGCGCCGGGCTGACCCAGGCCGCGCCGGGCGGCGCGTGGCCGGCACCCGCCGCGCCGCTGGCCGCCGCACTGGCTGCCAGCGCGGCTTGCGCGTCGCGCGCCAGCGCGCGCAGCGACACCCATTCCGGACCGGGGCGCTTGAGGCGCTGGGCGTAGCGCGTGCTGGCAGCGCCGAATTTCTCGGCATCGCCGGTGGCGCGATAGAAATCGAGCAGGGCACGCCAGTAGTCGCTGCTGTCGGCCTGCGCGCCGTCCGGCGCCACCGACTGCAGCAGCGCCGCCTCGGCGCCCTCGTCGTCGCCTTCGGCAAAGCGGATGGCGGCATCGTCGAGTGCGCTGGTGGCCGCGCTGGGCGCCATCTGCGCGGCGGGCGCCTGTGGCGGCGGCGGCACGCCGGGCATGGTGTCGGCATAGGCGCGCGTGCGCTGCTCGGCATCGCCCGGGCCGCTGTCCAGGGTGGCGGCCGGCGCGGCGGCGTCGGGCTGGCGGCCTTTCCACCATTGCTGCGACATCTGCTCCTCGATCTCGTCGATCTTCTTGAGCGTGAGCGCGCGCCCCTCGGACTTGCCCGAGGTGCTGAGGTTGAAGGAAGACACGGCGGCCGAGCCGTCGGCACCGCCGGCGGCTTCGCGGCGGCGCAGCTTGCGCAGCATGTCGAACTCGCGCCGGCGCACGAAATCGTTGCGCTGGCGCCGCTCGATCATCTCCTTGAGCATCTCCCGGCTGTAGCCGTTCTCGGCCGGCACCGAGTCCTGCGCATCGAGTTCGGACCAATCCTTGAGCGGATTGCGTACGAATTTGGCCACCTTGGAGAGCAGGCGGCCGGAAGTCTCGTCCTTGGGGGGCATGAGGTGCGCGTAGCGAGAGGCTGGAGCCTCAATCCCCGAACATTTTTTGCTTGAGCTCGCGGCGCTGTTGCGCCTCGAGCGACAAGGTGGCGGTCGGGCGGGCCAGCAGGCGGCCAACGCCGATCGGCTCGCCGGTCTCGTCGCAGTAGCCGTAGTCGCCGGCGTCGATGCGCTGGATCGACTGCTCGATCTTCTTGAGCAGCTTGCGCTCGCGGTCGCGCGTGCGCAGTTCGAGCGCGTGCTCTTCCTCGATGGTCGCGCGGTCGGCCGGATCGGGCACGACCACGGTGTCTTCGCGCAGGTGCTCGGTGGTTTCCCCGGCGTTGTCCAGGATGCCCTGCTTGAGCTGAACCAGCTTGAGACGGAAGAACGCCATCTGGGTGTCGTTCATGTATTCCGAATCAGGCATCGCGATGACTTCTTCATCGGTGAGCTGGTCGACCGTCTTGGTCTTCCAGTTGTTGGCCAGCTTCGGGTCCTTCTTGACGACGAGGGGCGGCGGGGGTACGAGTGCGGTGGTCATGGTCTGCGTGAAACTGGACTTGGCGGCTGTGGAAGCCACCGATTGGGGCATGGAAGGGACAGTCAGGAGCGACAGGCGCGAAACCCGTCCGCCACGTGCCGGTGCGGGCACCGGCACGAGCGTGGCCACCTTGGCAGGCGCCGGTGCCGGCACCTTCTTGGCGGCCGGTGCGGGCGCCGCCTTGGGTGCCGCGGCCTTGGCCGCCGGCTTGGTCACCGCCACCTTCTTCGCGGGCTCTGCATGCTTGGCAGCCGACGTCTTCTTGACGGCCGGCTTGGCAGCGGGCGTGGCCTTGGCGACAGTTTTGTTCACGGTGACAGGTTCCTTCAGTTGACTGGGACGCGCTTTCACTGACTGACTCCTCCCGCGGGACGCGCTGGCTTTCTCCGCTTCGCGCACTTCTCAAGGAAGGACGCGCGTCAGTGACCGAACCGTGGGGTTATACCCCCGAATGGCGGTCACCAACGCGCGCTTCTGTATGCCGGAAGTCACACTCCGCCCGACTAAAGGCGGGGGTGACCCGGGAACAGGGGCGCGATTGTATAGAGAAGTCCCTGGCGTGAACGCGGGCCAGCCGACGCGCCGGCGCGGCCGTCTCGCCACACCAACACGGAAGGGGCCGGTACGCCGTGAAAGCGCGGTCCGCCCCGACAATCCGACAGAGGGAGAAAACACATGGGCAAGAGAACAGTATTGAGCACCGTGGCAGCGGCGATCGTGATCGCCTACGGTGGCGGCACCTGGTGGACCGGACAGCAAATGGCAGCGCGCTACGACGCCGCGCTGACCGAACTGTCCGCGCAACGGTCGATCGTGCGGGTGATTGACCACCACTACGAGCGCGGCTTCTTCGGCGCCACCAGCACGCTCACGCTGGAAGTCGGCTGCGCCTTCGGCGCCCCTGCAGGCGCCGCGTCGCCCACGCAGTCGCCGGACGAGGAAGCCGATGGCGAGCCGGCCGAAGCCGCCAAGCCGATCGAGCCGCTGCGCTTCACCGTGCGCAACACGATTCACCATGGGCCGCTGGCCGGCGGCACGCTGGCCGCCGCCACCATCGACAGCGAGTTGGTCCTCGAACCGAAGGCCCAGGCCGAAGCGAAGAAGTTCTTCGGCGACGCCCAGCCAGCGACGGCGCACACCCGGATCGCCTTCGCCGGCGCCATCGCCACCGAGCTGGTGTTCGCCCCGGGCAAGCTGAGCGACCCGGACAAGGGCGATCTGGTCTGGCAAGGCGCCCGGCTGCGCATGGCGGTCGATGGCGCGCGAACCCGTGCGAGCTACGACCTGTCGCTGCCCGGCAGTTCGTTCAGCGATGCCGCCCGTGGCGTGCGCGTCAGCGTCGGTCCGATCACCAGCCAGGCCGACATGGCCATCGGCGCGGGCTGGCTGCTGGCCACGGGCACCACGCAGGCCCGGCTCGACAGCCTGGTCTTCGACATGTCCGCCGGCACCGGCCCGGCGGCCGAAAAGGCCCTGGATCTGAAGCTGCAGGGCATCGACATGGCCGGCCAGGCGACCCTCAAGGACGGCCTGCTCGGCTCCACCGGCACGGTCACGGGCAGCGGGCAGCTCGGCAGCACGCCGCTCAAGTTCGAGCTGTCCACTTTCGCCCGCGGACTGGAGGCGAGCGGCTACCAGAAGGTGACCGAAACCTGGATGAAATCGAACCTGGGCAATGGCTGCAACGCGCCGGACAACCAGGAAACGGTGCGCGCGCTGACGGCCCTGGTCGAGCAGCTGGCACCCGACCTGAAGGCGATGGCGCGCTTCGAGCCGGCCATGGGCATCGACAAGCTGATCGTCGACATCGGCGACCAGCGCGGCGAGGCCAGCTACTCGGTGGGCGTGGCCGGCGTCACCAATGAGGACGTGCAAGGCCCGGGCACCCAGCTGCTGCTCAAGCGCGGGGTGCTCAAGGCCAGCGCGCGCGTGCCGCAAAGCTGGCTTGAGCAGATCGCCGCCACCGGCGCCGACCAGGGCGTGACGCCGCCTGCAGAAATGGTGGCCGGCCTGCTCGAACAAAGCGAGGCGAAGGGGATGGTGCAACGCCTGGGCGAGGACGTGGTGGCGCAGATCGAGTTCAGCGACGGCCGCCTGAAGGTCAACGGCAAGCCCTTCGGTCCTGCCCGCAAATAAGCCTCCGCGGGTCGGACGGAAAAAAGGCGCCGCCCTCGCGGGCAGCGCCTTGCGCCGGCTTCAATCGGGTGCCGTCAAACCAGGCACTGGTCCAGGCCCTGCTCCAGGATCTCGCGCGGCAGGTCGATGCCGATGAACACCATCTTGCTGGTGCGCGCTTCGTCCTTGTCCCAGGCCGGGCCGAGGTCGCTGCCCATCAGCTGGTGCACGCCCTGGAAGATCACCTTGCGCTCGGTGCCCTGCATGTTGAGCACGCCCTTGTAGCGCAGCATGCGCGGGCCGTAGATGTTGACGATGGCGCCCAGGAAGTCTTCCAGCCTGGCTGGATCGAAGGCGCGGTCGGCGCGGTAGACGAAGCTCTTGACGTCATCGTCGTGGTGATGGTGGTGGCCCTGACCTTCGTGCGCGTGCGAGGGGTGGTCGCAGTGCTCGCCGTGCGCATGGTCGTGATGATCGTGGTCGTGCGCGTCTTCCTTCAGGAAGTCGGGGTCGATGTCCAGCTTGGCGTTCAGGTTGAAGCCGCGCAGGTCGAACACGCTGGAGATCGGCACCTCGCCGAAATGCACCTTCTGCTGCGGCGCGCGCGGGTTCATGTGCTTGATGCGGTGCATCAGCGCCTCGGTTTCCTCGGCCGCCACCAGGTCGCTCTTGCTGATGAAGATCTGGTCGGCAAAGCCGATCTGGCGACGCGCTTCCTGCCGGTCGTTGAGCTGGGCCACGGCGTGCTTGGCGTCGACCAGCGTCAGGATCGAGTCCAGCAGGTAGGTCTCGGCGATCTCGTCGTCCATGAAGAAGGTCTGCGCCACCGGACCGGGGTCGGCCAGGCCGGTGGTCTCGATCACCACGCGGTCGAAGTCCAGCAGGCCCTTGCGCTTCTTGGCGGCCAGCAGCTGCAGCGTCTCGCGCAGGTCTTCGCGGATGGTGCAGCAGATGCAGCCGTTGCTCATCTGCACGATCTGCTCCTTCGACTCGGTCACCAGGATGTCGCTGTCGATGTTCTCCTCGCCGAACTCGTTCTCGATGACGGCGATCTTCTGGCCGTGCGCCTCGCTCAGGATCCGCTTGAGCAGCGTGGTCTTGCCCGAGCCGAGGAAGCCGGTGAGGATGGTGGCGGGAATGAGGGCCATGGCGTGCTCCGTTGCAGTGCGTGCAATAGGGGAAAAACCTGAAAGTTTAGCCAGCCCCTCAAGTGCGCGCTGGCGGGAGGGCAAAGGCGGGCTGCGCGGGCCGCGCTACTTCTTGCCGTCCGCCTTGTCCGGCTTGGCATGGGCACGCGGATGCGCCGCGTCGTAGGCCTTGGCCAGGTGCTGGAAATCGAGCCGGGTGTAGATCTGCGTGGTGGCGATGCTGCTGTGGCCCAGCAGTTCCTGCACGGCGCGCAGGTCGCCGCTGGACTGCAGCACGTGGCTGGCGAAGGAATGGCGCAGCATGTGCGGGTGCACCGGCGCGGTGAGTCCGGCCTGTACGCCGCGCCGCTTGAGTTGGCGCCACACCGATTGCGCCGAGAAGCGCAGCCCGTTGCGCCCGATGAAGAGCGCCGCCGCCGAGGCCGGATGCTTCAGCGCGGCAGCCGGCAGCGCGGCGCACTGGTCGCGCAGCGCCAGCCAGTCGGCCAGCGCCTGCGCCGCCTTGGCGCCCAGCGGCACACCGCGGCGCTTGCCGCCCTTGCCCAGCACGCTGGCCTCGCCGGCCTCCAGGTCGACCCAGCCGCGCGCCTCCTTGCCCGGCTGGGCATCCAGCCCCACCAGTTCGCTCACGCGCAGGCCGCAGCCGTAGAGCAGCTCGACGATGGCGCGGTCGCGCGCCTCGCTCCAGGGGTCGGCGTCGGGGTCGTGCAGCTCGGCCAGTTGCACCGCCTCGTCCACCGCCAGCGCCTTGGGCAGCGGGCGGCCGGCCTTGGGCGCCTTCACGTCCTGCACCGGGTTGGCGGCAATGGCGCCCTGCTGGCCGAGCCAGCGGTAGAAGCTGCGCCAGCACGAGAGCACCAGCGCAATGCCGCGCGGCTCGCGGCCCGCGGCGTGCAGCTTCGCCATCCAGCGCCGCACGTGGGCGGGCTGCACCTGCGTGAGCGGCAGCGCGGCGGCCTGCGCTTCGGCGGCCAGCACGGCCAGGTGAATGGCGTACAGCTCCACGGTGCGCTGCGCCAGGCGCCGCTCGACCCGCACATGTTCCAGGTAGCGCTCGATCAGCGCGGCCTCTTCCGGCGCTGGTTCGCCGGAAGGGCTAGAAGAAGTAGCCATTGAAGGCATTGTTGACGATGGCCAGCGGCTCGCGCAGCACCCGCTGCCATTGCCGTGCCGAGGTGCGCGCGCAGCGCCAGTCGGACGCCGCGTACTGGACCTCGAAGGCACGGTCGAAACCGCTGGCCGCCGCCAGCCGTTGCACGCGCCACAGGTGGGAGGCATCGGAGACCACGATCACGCGCCGCACGCCGGCTGCCGCCAGCAGCGGCCAGGACATGGAGAGGTTCTCGCGCGTGGAATCGGCCTGCGGCTCCAGCAACACCGGGCCCGCAAAGCCGGCCTCGCGCGCCAGCGTCGCCATCACCCGGGCCTCGTTGCGGCCGTCCTCGCTGTCGGCGCCGCCGCTCACCACCAGCCGGGGCGCAAGGCCGGCGCGTGCCAGTTCAACCCCGCGCGCCACGCGGCTGGCCAGGCAGGGGTTGGGCGCGCCGTCGAGATAGGCGCGGTTGCCCAGGATGAGCGCCGCGTCGGCCGGCGCCGAAGGCGCGTGCGCCAGCCACGCGCGCGCCTGCCACACGACGAACAGCGTCAGCACCGCCAGGCCGGCCGCGAAACCCAGCGCCGTGCGCAGCAGCAGGCGCCGCCAGCGCCACGGTGACGATGGCGGCCGCTGGCTCACGGCCGCAGGCGCGACAGCGCGGCCGAGGCGAGATCGGCAATGCGTTCGAGGAAATCGGTGCCGATGTCCGGGTTGAAGCGCTGCGCATCGGGCGAGGCCAGCACCAGCAGGCCGAAGGCCGGCGACTGCGCGTCGGCGCGCAGCGGAATCAGCGCGATCGACACCGCGGCCGGCGTGTCGCCCAGCCAGGTGGCGGCCTCGAAGCCGGAATTGAGCCCGCAGTACGGGTGCGTGATCGAAGTGGCCAGCGCCTTGGTGTCGTCGCTCACGCCCTGGGCGTAGCCCTCGCCCTGGTAGGCGGCATCGACGCCCCACACCTTGATCGCCACCTGCGGCACCATGAACAGCGCCTGCAGGTCGGCCGCGATCTGCCACGGCAGGCCGCGCGGCTCGCGCGTGGTGAGCAGGCCCTGCGTCCAGCGCTGCAGGCGGTCGGCGGTGACCACGTTCTCGGTGCCGTGGCGCACCATGTCCATCAGGCGGTGCTCCAGCGCCTTGATCTTCTCGCGCAGCATCTCGGCCTGGCGCTCCTGCAGGCTGACGGCGCGGTTGCCATGCGGGCTGGTGAGTTGCACCTGGGCCAGCAACTGGGCGTGACGCTCGAAGAAATCGGGCGTGTTGGCCAGGTAATTGGCGATGTCGTCCTCGGTGATCGGATTCATGGGGTTCTGGAAGCTGTTCATGGTTGATCGGGAATCTCGATATCGCCTTCGAAGACGGTGACGGCGGGGCCGGTCATCAGCACCGGCGCGTCGCCGCCGGCCCATTCGATGGACAGCAGGCCGCCGTGCGTCTGCACGTCGACGCGCGTGTCGAGCAGGCCGAGCCGGATGCCGGCCACCACCGCCGCGCAGGCGCCGGTGCCGCAAGCCAGCGTTTCGCCGGCGCCGCGCTCGTACACGCGCAGGCGCACGTGGCCGCGGTCGACGACCTGCATGAAGCCAGCGTTGACGCGCTGCGGAAAACGCGGATGCTGCTCGATCAGCGGGCCCTGCGTGGCCACCGGCGCGCTGTCGACGTCGGCCACCAGCTGCACCGCGTGCGGGTTGCCCATGGAGAGCACGGCCAGCGCCACCGGGGCGCTGGCCGCTGGGTCGTCCAGCGCCAGATGCCAGGTCTGCCAGCCGCCGCTGGGCACGGGGTCGAGCCCGGCGGCGTCGAAAGGCACGCGCGCCAGCGCGAAGATGGGCGCGCCCATGTCGACCGTGACGCGCCCGTCGGCGCCCAGGCGCGGCTCGATCACGCCGGACAGCGTCTGCACGCGCACCGCGTCCTTCTCGGTCAGGCCGCGCTCACGCACGAAGCGCATGAAGCAGCGCGCGCCGTTGCCGCACTGCTCCACCTCGCCGCCGTCGGCGTTGTGGATGACGTACTGGAAGTCGATGCCCTCGGCCGGCGAGGGCCGCACCGTCAGGATCTGGTCGGCGCCGACGCCGAAGTGGCGATCGGCCAGGAAACGGTACTGGGCCGCGCTCAGCGCCGGCGCGCCGCGCGTCTCGTCGAGCACGACAAAGTCGTTGCCGGCGCCCTGCATCTTGGTAAAGCGGATTCGCATCCGCCGATTATCGGGGGCTCAGCCCTGCGCTGCCGTTTCCTGCACGGCCGCCTTGTAGAGCGACTGGCGCGGCTGCGCCAGCACGCGGCGCAGCATCGGCTCGAACTCGGCCAGCGGCAGCGCCTTGGCGGCCGGGTCGAAGGCCGGGTTGTCGTAGCGCAGCACGAATTCCTCGGTGCGCGCGGCGTGCGGATGCGCCTTGAAGCGGTCCCGCAGGTTGCGGTCGAGCCCGAGGTGGTGGAAGAAGTTGTAGCCCTGGAAAATCGCATGGTGCTGCACCATCCAGTGGTTTTCCTCGGACACGAAGGGCTGCAGGATGGTCGCGGCGATGTCGGCATGGTTGAAGGTGCCCAGCGTGTCGCCGATGTCGTGCAGCAGCGCACAGACCACGTATTCCTCGTCGCGCCCGTCCTGCAGCGCCAGCGTGGCGGTCTGCAGGCAGTGCGTGTAGCGGTCGACCGGGAAGCCGCCGTAGTCGTTTTCCAGCAGGCGCAGGTGGGTGATCAGGCGGTCCGGCAGCTTGCTGGCAAAGCCCATGAATTCGCCGCGGATGATGGCCCAGTCGGCCGCGGTGCTGTGTTCCATGCGCGTGAAGGTGGCGCGATCGTTCATCTCGTTGTCTCCGGTCGTGGGGTCTCTATCTAGGGGCGCCCGCACTGCAAACCATGGTTGTCATGGCGCCGCGCGAGTGTTGGGCAATTGTGACGCTTGCCCATCCAGTGCCACAGATACCGCAATGCAGGTATAACCTTCGCCGCTCGATAATCCCGCCCATGGTCCGTCCCAGTCAACTTCTCTACCCCGCCCGCGAACCCGCGCCGACGCGCCCCGCGGCGACGGTGATGCTGTTGCGCGACAGCGACGAAGGGCTCGAGGTGCTGATGACGCGGCGCTCGGACAAGGCCAGCTTCGCGCCCGGCGCCTACGTCTTTCCCGGCGGCGGCATCGACGAGAACGACGCCCTGGCGCGCCCCATTGCCACGCGCCGGCGCACCCAGAGCCGGGTCCAGCTGACGCAGGCCATCGCCGCGGTGCGCGAGACTTTCGAGGAACTGGGCGTGCTGCTGGCCGTGCACGAAGACGGCCGCCCCGTCACCGCCGCCGAAGTGGCGGCAATGGACCGCGGCAACCCGCCGGCCACGACCTTCATCGACCAGTGCCTCTCGCGCAGCCTGCGCCTGGCGACCGACCAGGTCTTTACCTTCGCGCACTGGATCACCGACCGCGACCTGCCCAAGCGCTTCGACGTGCCGTTCATGGTGGCGCGCATGCCGGATGGCCAGCTGCCGGTGGCCGACGACGCCGAGCAGTTCGAGCCGGTCTGGGTGCGCCCGGCCGACGCCCTGGCGCGCCACGCCAAGGGCCGCTTCTTCATGATCTTCCCGACCCTGCGCACGCTCAAGCGGCTGGCCGTGTTTCCCACGGTGGACGCGGTGCTGTCGATCTGCGCGCAGGAAAAGCCGCTGTGGACCAGCTGCCCGCGCGCCGGCCTGCTCGAGGGCAAGGAAGCGCGCTACATGGAGCACGAGGCGCCCTTCGGCGAGCTGGCGCTGGTCTGCCCCGACGGCCAGGTGGCGCACCTGCTCGACTGGCAGAGCCAGGAAACGGTGCCGCTGCTGAACAACGTGCAGCGCCTCACGGCGCCCAACGCCGGCGCCATGACCGGGCCCGGCACCAACAGCTACGTGGTGGGCGAACCGGCCACCGGCTACATCGTGATCGACCCCGGCCCGGCCGACTTCGACCACGTCGGGCGCCTGTGGCGCGCCACCGGCGGTGACATCCGCATGATCGTGTGCACCCATTCGCACGCCGACCATTCGCCTGGCGCACTGCCGCTGCAGGCGCTGTGCGCGCACAAGCCGCCCATCCTCGGCCTGCCTTCGGCGCCCACGGCGCGCCCGCCCGCGCGCTTCACGCCCGACCGCGCGGTGGCCGACGGCGAGATGCTGATCCTGCACGGCCGCCTGCCGCAGGGCGACGGCGTGGCCGAGGTGCGCCACTCGCTGCGCGTGATCCACACGCCCGGCCACGCCGCCAACCACATCTGCCTGCTGCTCGAGGAAGACGGCCTGCTGTTCTCCGGCGACCACATCCTCAACGGCAGCACCACCGTCGTCGACCCGCCCGACGGCAACATGACCGAATACCTCGACTCGCTCGACCTGCTCGACGAGGCCTGCGCCGACGGCAACGTGGAATTCATCCTGCCCGCGCACGGCTACGTGCTGGGCGACGCGCGCACCGCCATTGCCCGGCTCAAGGCACACCGCCTGCAGCGCGAATCGAAAATTGCCCGCGCCATGCGCAAGCTGCCCCACGGCACGCCCGAAGAATGGGTGGCCATGGCCTACGAAGACGTGCCGCAGCAGATGTGGCCGGTGGCCGCGCGCAGCCTGGCCGCGCACGTCGAACGCATTCGCGAGCTGGCCTCGCGGCCGGCAGCACTGCCCTCCTCGCTCTCCACCTTATGACCGAATCCGAAGGCCAGGGCATCCGCCTCGCCAAACGCGTGGCTGCCCTGGCGGAGTGCTCGCGCCGCGAGGCCGAGCTGCTGATCGAGAACGGCGCGGTGCGGGTCGACGGCGCCGTCGTGCTGGTGCCGCAGACGCGCGTGGAAGCCGCGCAGCAGGTGACGATCGAAGCCGGCGCGCAGGCAGTGCCGGTCTCGCCCGTCACGCTGCTGCTGCACAAGCCGGCTGGCCTGGGCATGGGCGCCGCCGGCAAGCTGCTGGTGCCGGCCAACCACCACGCCAGCGAGGCGTCGCCGCCGCAGGTGCTGGCGCGCCACCTGGAAAAGCAGCGCTGCATGGCGCCGCTCGAAGCCGGCGCCAGCGGGCTGGTGGTCTACACGCAGGAATGGCGCATCGAACGCAAGCTGCAGGAAGACGCCAACTTCATCGAGCACGAGGTCATGGTCGACGTCGCCGGCCAGCTCGCCGCCGAGGTGGCGCAGCGCCTCACGCGGCCGCCGGCGCGCGTCAGCATCGGGCGCCAGAGCGAGGGCACGACCGGCCTGCGCTTTGCCGTGAAGGGCCTGCAGCCCGGCCAGATTGCCGACCTGTGCGAGAGCGCGCGCCTGACGATCGAGGCCATGAAGCGCATCCGCATCGGCCGCGTGCCGCTGGCCGCGCTGCCGCCCGGCCACTGGCGCTACCTGGGGCCCGACGAGCGCTTCTGAGCCGGCGCGGCGAGCGGCACAATGCGCGCCATGCACGACTACTACGCCGCCCGCGCGCCCGAATACGACCGCATCTACCAGAAGCCCGAGCGCCAGGCCGACCTGCGCCGCATCGAGGCCTGGCTGAGCGACGCGCTGGCCGGCCAGTCAGTGCTGGAAGTGGCCTGCGGCACCGGCTACTGGACGCAGTTCTATGCGCCGGGCGCGACCCGCGTGCTGGCGCTCGACGCGGCGCCGCAGACGCTGCGGATCGCGCAGGCGCGGGTGCCGGGCAAGGTGCAGTGGATCGAGGGCGACGCCTACGCCATCCCGACCGTCGACGTACCGTTCGAGGCCGCCTTTGCCGGCTTCTGGTGGTCGCACATTCCGCTCGATCGCATCGAGCCCTTCCTGCGCGGCCTGCATCGCGCGCTGCAGCCCGGCGCCAAGGTCATCCTGCTGGACAACCTGTTCGTGCCCGGCAGCAGCACGCCTATTTCGGAGCGCGATGCGCAGGGCAACAGCTACCAGCAGCGCCCGCTGGCGGACGGCTCGACGCACAGCGTGTTGAAGAATTTCCCGAGCGAAGACGCCTTGCGCGCCGCCGTCGCGCCGCACGCGCAAGCGCTGACATACCACGCCTGGGACTACTACTGGGCGCTGGAATACAGGCTGGAATGAAAAGTGTGAAGCACGCCTGTAAGCCGGATTCTGTGCACTGAGGTTGCCCCCAGCGTGACCGCCATTACTCTGGGCCGCCGGTCGCCCGGACGGCTCGATGCTACCTACCCGCCAGCTCTGCGGAACCACATCAACGCTGGCCTACTTGGTATTGCTGCGCGCAGAGATTGCCCGTTTCACCCGAACTCAATCGGCTCGTCTCTGTTGCTCTGATCCTCACCTCGCGGTGGAGAGCGGTTAGCTCCTGCGCTGTCCTGTGCAGTCCGGACGTTCCTCCAGTGCACCCTTTCGGGCATTGCACCAGCGGCGGTCCAGCGTGCTTCACGGCACGGATTATCGTTGTTTCGCAGCACCTCGGGCCTTGGCGGGCAGAACCGCCTCCTACACTGCGGCCGGAGCGAGAGAGAAGAGCACAAGGCAAGCCGCCACAACGAGAGGAGCTGCAACGTGAATCCCGAGATCGAAGAGCACCCGCTGAATTTCCACGGCGAGGAAGGCGCCTACTTCCGCATCTGGCTGGTCAATGTCCTGCTGGGCATCGTGACGCTGGGCATCTACACACCGTGGGCGCGACGGCGCACGGTGCAGTACTTCTACCAAAACACCGAGATGGCCGGCGACAGCTTTGAATTCACCGCGCCGATCGGGCGCATGGTGAAGGGCTTCCTGCTGTTCGCCGGGCTGTATTTCGCCTGGAACCTGGCCAGTGGCTCGGCCAACCCGACGACCCAGCTGGTGGGCCAGCTGTGCATGCTGGTGGCGCTGCTGGCAGCCCCCTGGCTGTGGGCCAGCGCGATGCGCTTCCGGCTCGGCCACACGCGCTGGCGCGGGCTGCGGCTGCGTTTCCAGCCCGGCACCGGCGAGCTCTACACCGCCAGCTGGCCGCTGCTGGCGCTGGTGGTGCTGGGCTTTGCCGCCGGCATGAGCACCTTCGCGCTGCGCGCCTACGGCCCGTTCGGCATGATGGCGCTGGTGCTGGCCTCGCTGTTCCTGATGCTGCTGTGCCTGGCGCTGCTGCAATACAACTACGCGCGGCTGCTGGTGCTGCGCACCCACATCGGTACCCAGGCGGGCCGCTGGAAGGTGGAGCGCGCGCCCTACCTGCGCATTGCACTGCAGGCCGCCGGCCTGGGCGTGTTGCTGCTGGGCTGTGTGCTGGGCCTGGCCTGGCTGCTGCGCGGCGTGCTGACCGGCGGGCGCGGCTTCGCCGTGGTGCTGGGCCTCGGGCTGGCCGCATCGGCCTGGTTGCTGGCCATGGTGCCGGCGCTGGCCTGGCGCGAGGCGCGCACCTTCCAGCTGGTGTGGAGCCACACCGGCGTGGCGAACGTCGCGCGCTTTCGCTGCACGCTGTCGGCCGGCACCTTCATCGCGCTGCGCATCCGCAATGCGCTGCTGAACCTGGTCACGCTCGGCCTGTACCGGCCCTTCGCGCGGATCAAGGTCTATCGCATGAAGTGCGAGTCGGTGTCGCTCTTCGTGCGCGGCGGCACCGATGTGCTGGTCGGCTCCCTGGCACGCCAGCAGGAGGAAGGCGGCTTCGGCGACGCGCTGGCCGACCACCTGGGGCTGGACATCGTGGGCGCCTGATCGACGTGGGCGATTCGGCGATGGAAAGCACGCTGCGCGCGCGCTGGTTCGACGGCAGCAGCAGCCGGGCGCGCCCGGTGCTGCTGCATCTGTCGGCGGCGCGCGAGGGCGGTTGCAGCTTGCGCCTGCACCGGCTGGACGCGGCGGACGCAGCGGCCCCGGCGCTGCAGCTGGCGGCCGGCGAATTCGAATGGCCCGACACCTGGGAGCCTTCTTCCACCCGCCCGCAACTCACGCTCGACCTGCGCCAGCACGGCAGCCTGCAAGTGGAGGGCGCGGCCTGGCAGGCCGCGCTGGCTGCCTGCGGGGTGCGCGGCGGCGTGGCGCAGCGCCTGCAGCGGCGCTGGCGCTGGCTCATCGCGGCGCTGCTGGCCACCGCGTTGCTGGTCGCGGCCTTCTCGCGCTGGGGCACGCCCTGGGCCGCCACGCAGCTGGCGCGCCACGCGCCGCTGGAATGGGAACAGACGCTGTCGCGCGAAACGCTGGCGCAACTGGACACGCGCGGCATGCTCAAGCCGAGCCAGTTGCCGCCCGAACGGCAGGCGCAACTGCAGGCGGCCTTCGCGCAGCTGCGCAGCCAGATCCCGCCCGGCCTGCGGCCCTACCCCGCCTATGCGCCCACGCTGGAACTGCAGTTCCGCGCCGGCCTGGGCGCGAACGCCTTCGCCCTGCCCGGCGGCACGATGGTGCTGACCGATGCGATGGTCGAACTGGCGCACAGCGAAGGCCTCGACAAGGACGGCGACGACGCGCTGATGGGCGTGCTGGCGCACGAGGCCGGCCACGTGCTGTACCGCCACGGCACGCGCCGCGTGATCGAGCTGGGCCTGCTCAACGGCGCCATGGCGCTGGCGCTGGGCGACGTGTCGGGCCTGGTCAACACCGGCGGCACGCTGCTGGCCGGGCTGGCCTACAGCCGCGATCACGAACGCGAGGCCGACTGCTTCGCCATCGCGCTGATGCAGCACGAGCAGCGGCCACTGCTGCCGATGGCCGACCTGCTGCTGACGGCCGACCGGGTGCACGGCGGCGGCGCCAAGGCCGGCGCGCTGGGCGACTGGATCAGCACGCACCCCGACACCGCGGGGCGCGCGCGCGACCTGAAATCCGGCCAGGGCGAGGCCTGCCCACGCCGTTGAGCGCCCCGGGGCGGCGTGAAGATCCGCCACCCCTTTAAAGTCGCGCCACGGCTGGGCCCTTGCCGCGCCGGCGGCGGCGCAGCAGCCGGCGCCGGCCCACAATGGCGGCCGAACCTGCCCCACAAGGAGTTTTCATGAAGGCACAGAACGTACTCGAGACCATCGGCCGCACGCCGCACATCCGCATCCAGCGCCTGTTTGCCGGTACGGCGAAGGCCTCGCAGCAGGTCTGGATCAAGTCCGAGCGCGCCAACCCCGGCGGCTCGATCAAGGACCGCATTGCGCTGTCGATGGTGGAAGCCGCCGAGCAGGCCGGCACGCTCAAGCCGGGCGGCACCATCGTCGAGCCGACCTCCGGCAACACCGGCGTCGGGCTGGCGATGGTGGCCGCGGTGAAGGGCTACAAGCTGGTGCTGGTGATGCCCGACAGCATGTCGGTGGAACGGCGCCGGCTGATGCTGGCCTACGGCGCCAGCTTCGACCTGACGCCGCGCGAGAAGGGCATGAAGGGCGCGATTGCCCGCGCCGAGGAAATCGTCGCCGCCACGCCGGGCGCCTGGATGCCGCAGCAGTTCAACAACGCCGCCAACATCGAGGTGCACGTGCGCACCACGGCCGAGGAAATCGCGGCCGACTTTCCGGATGGCATCGACGCGCTGATCACCGGCGTCGGCACCGGCGGCCACATCACCGGCTGCGCGCGCGTGCTCAAGGCCAAATGGCCCCAACTGAAGGTGTACGCGGTGGAGCCGGTGGCCTCGCCAGTGATCTCCGGCGGCGCGCCGGCGCCGCACCCGATCCAGGGCATCGGCGCGGGCTTCATCCCGCAGAACCTGGACACCACGCTGCTCGACGGCGTGATCCAGGTCGACGCCGAGCCGGCGCGCGAGATGGCCCGCCGCAGCGCGCGCGAGGAAGGCCTGCTGGTCGGCATCTCGTCCGGCGCGACGCTGCAGGCGATTGCGCAGAAGCTGCCCGATCTCGCGCCCAACGCGGTGGTGCTGGGCTTCAACTACGACACCGGCGAGCGCTACCTGTCGGTCGACGGCTTCCTGCCGGCTTGAAGATCGCCCGCCACCATGCGCATCCTGCTGGTTGAAGACGAGGCCGAACTGGCCCAGTGGCTGGTGCGCGCGCTCAAGCAAGGCGGCTTCGTGCCCGACCATGCCGGCGACGCGCGCACCGCCGAAGCGCTGCTGCAAGCCCACGAATACGACGCCGTGGTGCTCGACCTGCGGCTGCCCGACAAGCACGGCCTGAAGCTGCTGGCCGAGCTGCGCGACGCCGGCAACCGCACGCCGGTGCTGGTGCTCACCGCCGAGGGCTCGCTGCAGGAACGCGTGCGCGGGCTCAACCTCGGCGCCGACGATTTCCTGGCCAAGCCCTTCGCGGTGGAAGAGGTGGAGGCCCGCCTGTCGGCGCTGGTGCGGCGCAGCCACGGCGGCGCGCCGCCGCGCCTGACCTGCGGCCCGCTGGCCTACGACAGCGCCAGCCGCGTCTTCACCCTGAACGAGGAACTGCTCGCCCTCACGCCGCGCGAGCACGCCGCGCTCACGGCGCTGCTGCTGCGCAGCGGCTCGCCGGTGGCCAAGGACCGGCTCGCCGGCAAGGTGTTCCCGCAGGGCAGCGACGTCGGCCCCTCCGCCATCGAGCTGGTGCTGCACCGCCTGCGCCGCAAGCTCGAAGGCAGCAGCGTGCACATCAGCACCGTGCGCGGGCTGGGCTACATGCTGGAACAGGTCGGCAGCACGGCGCCGCATGCCTGAAGGCCGCCTGGGCATCCGCCGGCTGCTGCTGGCGCTGCTGCTGCCCGGCGTGCTGGCCTTGCTGGCGGTCGATGCGTGGAACGACTACCGCGCGCTGGCGCGGGTGGTGGTCGACGCGCACGACCAGATCCTGATCGAGCCGGCGCAGGCGCTGGACGACAGCGTGTCCTTCGACCCGGACGGCAACGTCAGCGTCAAGGAATCCTTCTCCGTCGCCTCGATGTTCGAGGCGGTGCGCGCGCGCCACAAGCACCTGCATGTGGGCATCACGCGCGTCGCAGCCTCCGGTGGCAACCCTGCCGCGGCGCCGGAAGAAACGCTGCTGGGCGTGGACGACCTGCCGCCGCCGCCGCGCTGGCAGGAAGGCGTGCCAATCTTCTACGACGCCGACTACCGCGGCTACCGCGTGCGCATCGCCGCGCTGCAGCGCACGCTGACGGTAGCGCCGGCCCGCTCCTATCGCCTGCTGGTGCAGGCCGCCGAAAGCACCGACGCGCGCGAGGGCGTGCTGCGCGATGCCTGGCACATGGCGCTGCGCAACGACGCCTTGCTGGTGGCCGCCATGGTGGCGCTGGTGTGGCTGGGCGTGGCGCTGGCGCTGCGGCCGCTGCGTCGCCTGCGCGGCACGCTGGCGGCGCGCCGGCCGGGTGACCTGGCGCCGCTGGACACGCGCGGCATCGCGCGCGAGGTGGCGCCGCTGGTCGATGCCATGAACCACCACATGGCCAGCCAGCGCCGCCTGCTGGCCGACCAGGTGCAGTTCCTGGCCGACGCCTCGCACCAGTTGCGCACGCCGCTGGCGATCATGCTCACGCAAGCGGGCTACGCGCTGCGCGAATCCGACCCCGCGGTCCAGCGCGACACGCTGCGCGCCATCGCCGCGCAACTCGAACGCACCCGGCGCCTGGGCGACCAGTTGCTGGCGCTCGCGCACGCGCAGGACGCCGCCGCGACCGACGACCGCGACACCCCGTGCGACCTCAACACCATCGCGCGCAACGTGGTGCTGCAGTACCTGCCGCTGGCCCACGAGAAAGGGCAGGATCTGGGCTGGGTCGACGGCCGCGGCAGCGCTTTCGACGACGATGCCGATGACCTGGCGGACGCCAGCTTCGACGAGGAAGCGGATAGGCCCCGCAGCGCGACGGGCGCGGCAAGCGCAGCCCCCGTCATGGTCGCGCCGGTGGCCGGCAGCACGGTCGAGCTGCACGAGGCGCTGGCCAATCTGGTGCACAACGCCATCAAGTACACGCCGGCGGGTGGCCACATCACCGTGGCGCTGCACCGCGACGCCGACAGCGTGTGCGTCGACGTGAGCGATACCGGCGCCGGCATCGCGCCGGAGCTTCGCCAGGCGGTGTTCGAGCGGTTCCATCGCCATGCACCTGCCGCGAACGTAGCCGGGGCGCCATCGCCGGGCGGCGCCGGTCTGGGCCTGGCCATTGCCCGCGCCTTTGCGCGGCGCCACGGCGGCGAGATCGAACTGGGCGATGCCGAAGCGCAGGGCGGCCGGCCCGGCGGCTTGCGCGCCAGGTTGCGCCTGCCACTGCTGGCGCAGGGCGCCGCGCGGCCCGTCAATCAAAACGCCGGCCGGTGAAGGCCTCTGCAAACAGCGAAGCGAGCCACTGGCGGCCATGGTCGCCTTCGTTGGCGCGCGACCAGGTGAGCGACACCTGGTAGCTCGGCGTCTCGAAAGGCAGCGGGCTCACCGCCATGCCGAAGGCTTCGCGCCAGGCATGCGCGGCAAAGGTCGGCACCGTGGTCAGCGCGGCCATCTGGCGCAGGATGAACGCGCTGGTGGCGAAATTGCGGCTGGAATAGACCACCCGCCGCTGCAGGCCCTGCCGTGCCAGCAGCTCGTCGACAAAGCCTGCCAGGTCGGCATTGAAGGTGGTGAGCAGGTGCGGGTGGGCCAGGTAGTCGCGCATGGCGACGTGGCGCCCGCGCGGCTTGACGCGTGCGGCATCGTAGACACAGACGAAATGCCAGTCAAAAAGTGCCAGCTGCGAGTGCCAGGCGGGCACGTCGAGGAAGACACCGAGCGCCAGTTCGATCTCTCCCGCATCGAGCATCTGCGCTGCGTGGCGCCCGTCGGTGGGGTGCGAGACCACGCGCACGCCCGGCGCAGCGGCGTGCACGCGCTGCATCACCTCGGGCATGAGCGAGGCTTCCAGCGCGTCGCTCATGCCGATGTGGAAATCGCGCGCGGCCCGCGCCGGATCGAAACCGGAACGCGCCTGCAGTTCGTGCTGCACGCCGAGCAGCAGTGGTTCGATGGTGCGCGCCAGCTCGAGCGCGCGCGGGGTCGGCGTCATGCCGTGAGACGTGCGCACGAACAGCTCGTCGCCAAAGGCCAGGCGCAGGCGCTTGAGTGCCCCGCTCAGTGCCGGCTGACCCAGGAACAAGCGCGCCGCCGCCCGCGTGACGCTGCGCTCGGCCATCAACGCGTTGAAGACCAGCAGCAGGTTCAGGTCGAGTCGCCTGAAATCACTTTCGGTGATGTGTGCCATGGATTCAAACGATTTGATCGATATGAGAGCCGATCCTAATCTTGCGTGACTGGCCCGGCAATCGTGCCTGCCAGCCCACAAACCAGGAGTGCGTCATGGGTCTCGAACAGCAAAAGGTGGTGGTGATGGGTGGCTCGTCGGGCATCGGCCTGGCCACGGTGCGCCAGCTCGCGGCGCGGGGCGCCGCCGTGGTGGCGACCGGGCGGGATGCCGGGCGTTTGCGCGATGCCGTCGGTTCGTTGGGGAGCGAGGCGCGCGTGACGACGGCGGTGGTCGATGCGCGCGAACGGGCGTCGCTCGACGCCTTCTTCGCGCAGCAAGGCGGCCTGGACCATCTGGTGCTGACACTCTCGGGCGGTGAAGGGGCCGGGCCGTTTGCCCAACTGGACCTGGCGGCCCTGCGCCGCGGCTTCGAGGACAAGTTCTGGCCGCAGATCGAAGCCGCCCAGGCCGCCGTGCCGTATCTGCGTGCCGGCGGCAGCATCACCTTCATCGGTTCCATCTCGGCGCGCATTGCCCGGCCCGGAACGGCCGGCCTTGCGGCCATCAATGGCGCCCTCGAGGCGATGGTCGGCACGCTGGCACGCGAACTGGCGCCCAGCCGCGTGAACGCGGTCTCGCCCGGCGTCATCGATACGTCGTGGTGGGACCAGATGCCCGCGCAGGCCAGGGCGGAACTGTTCCGCCAGGAGGCCGCCGCCTTGCCGGTCGGCCGCATTGGCCAGGCCGATGACGTGGCCAAGGCGGTGCTGCTGCTGGTCGAGAACGGCTTTGTCACCGGCACCGTGCTGGCCTGCGATGGCGGCCTGCATCTCCTGTGAAACGGGCCGCGGCGGCGCGGCGCCGGAGCGCGTCGGGGTGCTACCGCGCGGTACGCATTAACACGTATTTTGAGCCGCCAAGCGCCCATTGAAAGGGCTTTGGAAGCTGCGATTTCTAGACTGCCTCCGGCCAAGGCGCGCAACTCGCGCGCAGGACTAGGAGACAAATGACTCAGCAATCGACCTCGCCCGCCGGCCCGCCGCCGGCGCGCCCCGGGCTTCTGGCCCGTGTGAAGAAGGACTACTACGGTGGCACCCTCATCATCATCATCGGCCTGCTGGCCGTGTATGCCGGCCTCGACTACCGCACCGGCACCGCCGCGCGCATGGGCCCGGGCTACTTCCCGGTCGGCATCGGCGTGCTGCTGGCCATCACCGGCCTGCTGATCGTGCTGTCGGCGCGCGGTGACAAGGCGCCGGCCAAGAAGACCGCCGGGCACGGCCACAACCACGACATTCCCGACATGCGCGGTGGCATCTGCATCGTGCTGGGCATCCTGGCCTTCCTGCTGTTCGGCGTGTATGGCGGGCTGGTGCCGGCCACCTTCGCCATCGTCTTCATCTCGGCGCTGGGCGACCGCAGCAACACGCTGACGCAGGCGCTGCTGCTCTCGCTGGCCATGTGCGTGGTGGCGGTGGTGGTGTTCTGGTGGGGGTTGCAGCTGCAGCTGCCCTTGTTCCAATGGGGAGGCTGAAGCCATGATGCAATCGCTCCAAGACCTCTGGTTCGGCTTCGGCGTGGCCTTCCAGGGCTCCAACCTGATGTGGTCCTTCTTCGGTGTGCTGGTGGGCAACCTGATCGGCGTGCTGCCCGGCATGGGCGCGCTGTCGGCGATCTCGATCCTGCTGCCGCTGACCTACGTGATGCACCCGGTGCCGGCCATCCTGATGCTGGCCGGCATCTTCTACGGCTCGCAGTACGGCGGCGCCATCGGCGCCATTTTGCTGAACCTGCCCTCGCACCCGCCGCACGCGGTGACCTGCCTGGACGGCTACCCCATGACGCGCGCCGGCAAGGGCGGCACGGCGCTCGGGATCACCATGATCTCGTCCTTCTTCGCCGCCTCGGTGGGGATCCTGGTGATGATCTTCGCCTCGCCGCTCCTGGTGGCGATCGCCTTCAAGTTCGGCCCGGCCGAGATCTTCTCGATCATGCTGCTGGGCTTGCTGGCCGGCTCCACCATGTCGCGCGGCTCGCCGCTCAAGGGGGTGGCGATGACGCTGTTCGGGCTGCTGTGCGGCGTGGTCGGCACCGACGTCAATTCCGGCACCTTCCGCTTCTCCTTCGGCGTGCCCGAGCTGTCGGACGGGCTGGAGTTGGTGGCCATCGCGATGGGCCTGTTCGGCGTGGCCGACTTCCTGCTCAACGTGAACCGCATGACGGTGATCTCGACCAACGCCAAGATGCGCATCAGCGACATGCGCCCGAGCATGGCGGAGCTGAAAGAAGCCTTCTGGCCGATGGTGCGCGGCACGATGGTGGGCACGGTGTTCGGCGCCATGCCCGGCACCGGCCCGACCATCACCACCTTCATCGCCTACGCGCTGGAACGCAAGGTCTCCAAGACGCCGGAAAAGTTCGGCACCGGCATGATCGCCGGCGTGGCCTCGCCCGAGGCTTCGTCGCATTCCAAGACGCAGGTCGACTTCATCCCGACCATGAGCCTGGGCATCCCCGGCGACGCGGTGATGGCGCTGATCCTCGGCGCGCTGATGATCCAGGGCATCACCCCCGGCCCGCAGCTGATCACCGAGCACCCGGACATCTTCTGGGGCCTGATCGCCAGCTTCTGGATCGGCAACGTGCTGCTCATCATCCTGAACGTGCCGCTGATCGGCGTGTGGGTGAAGATGCTGCAGGTGCCCTACCGCTACCTGTTCCCCTCGGCCATGTTCTTCATCGCGGTGGGCGTGTTCAGTACGCAGAACAGCCTGTTCCAGATCTGGGAAGTGCTGGCCTTCGGCGTCATCGGCGCGCTGTTCATCGTGCTGGAGTTCTCCGTGGCGCCGATCCTGCTGGGCTTCGTGCTCGGCCCGATGGTGGAAGAAAACTTCCGCCGCGCCATGCTGCTCTCGCGTGGCGACGTGATGGTGTTCGTGCAGCGCCCGATCAGCGGTGCCTTCATCGCGCTGTCGGCCCTGCTGCTGATCGGCGTGACCTGGTCCAACCTGCGCGGCCGCGCGCTCAAGAAGGTGGAAGCGGCAACCGACCGCCTGGGCAACGAGGCGACCAGCGAAGCCTGATCGTCCCGCTTGCCTTGCCAAAGGCCTGCGTCACCCCGGTGGCGCAGGCCTTTTTGCATGGGCCCTCGACCACCCGCTTCGCATTCGCGGCAAGATGCGCCGCATGACGACGCCCGAGCCGACCGCCCTGCCGCACCCGCTGCGCCTGCAGCCCGGCGACGACCTGCGCACCGCGCTGCAGGCCGCGCTGGCGGCGCAGGGTGCCAGCGCCGCCTTCGTGCTGGCCGGCATCGGCAGCCTGCGCCCCGCCGTGCTGCGCCTGGCCGGCGCCGACGCGCCGCAGCGCATCGACGCCGACTGCGAGATCCTCACCCTGTCCGGCAGCCTCGGCGCGAACGGCGTGCACCTGCACATGAGCGTGGCCGACGACAGCGGCCGCGTGCTGGGCGGCCACGTCAGCGAAGGCTGCATCGTGCGCACCACCGCCGAGGTGCTGTTGATGCTGCTGCCCGGCTGGCACTTCACGCGCGAAGCGGACCCGGGCACGGGATGGGCGGAACTGGTGGTGCGGCGGCGGACGGGCGCCTGAGCGCCAAGAACCACGCCTTGCAAGGTCTTCCGCGACGCGGTCTTGCCCCCTCCCCTCTGGGGGAGGGCTGGGGTGGGGGCACTGGACCTGCTCACCGTCGCGGGTCTGTCAATCGCCGGGAGCCCCCATCCCGGCCTTCCCCCAAAGGGGGAAGGTGCCAATCCAAGACCCTGAAAGGGCTGGGGCCAAGAACGTGTTGACGTTCTAAGTCACGCCCCTGCCCTGCAACCGATCCAGCTCCGCCTCCGACATGTCCAGCAGTTCGCGCAGCACCTCCCGCGTGCCCTCGCCCAGCGTCGGCGGCGCGCGGCGCACCGGGAGGCGCTCGCCGTCGAGCCGATAGGGCGGCGCCAGCACGTCGACGGTGCCGGCCACCGGGTGCGGCTGCTGCGTCAGCAGGCCGGCCTCGCGCGTGCGCGGCGACAGCATGGCCTCGTGCAGGCCGAGCACCTCGCCGCAGGGGATGCCGGCGGCGGCCAGCGCGGTGAGCAGGTCCTGCCGCTTGCGCCGTTTCAGCTCGGCGTGGATCTCGGGCACCAGCACGTCGCGGTGGGTGCCGCGCAGCAGGTTGGTGGTGAAGCGCGCGTCGGCGGCCAGGTCGGGCCGGGCAATGACGTCGGCGCAAAAGCGCGTGAACTGCGCGTTGTTACCGACGGTGATGACCAGCGGGCCGTCCTCCGCATCGAACACGCCGTAGGGCACGATCGACGGATGCTCGTTGCCGTAGCGCGGCGGATCCTGCCCGAGCAGCAGCGCCTCCAGCCCGTAGTAGGCGGTGATCATCAGGCCGCAGTCGTACAGCGCCATCTCGATGTGGCGGCCCTTGCCGGTCTGCATGCGCTGGTAGAGCGCGGCCAGCACGGCCTGCGCCGAATACATGCCGGTGAACAGGTCGACCGCCGCCACGCCGAATTTCAGCGGCGGCTGCGTGGCCTCGCCGTTCATCGCCATCAGGCCGGCCTCGCCCTGCACCACCAGGTCGTAGCCGGGGCGCGTGGCTTCGCTGCCGTTGCTGGCGTAGCCGGTGATCGAGCAATAGATCAGCCCCGGCTGTTCGGCGCTCAACTGGGCATAGCCCAGCCCCATCTTGTCGATGCCGCCGAACTTGAAGTTCTGGATCACCACGTCGCAGCGGCGCGCCAACGCACGGGCCGTTTCCTGGCCCTGCGGCGTCTGCAGGTCGAGCGCGACCGAGCGCTTGTTGCGGTTGACGCTGTTGAAGTAGGCGGTCTCGGTGGCGCCCACGCGCAGGCCCCAGTCGCGCGTGTCGTCGCCGCGCGCGGGGTGCTCGACCTTGATCACCTCGGCGCCCAGGTCGCCCAGCACCATGCCGCACCAGGGGCCGGCCAGCACGCGCGAGAGGTCGAGCACGCGCACGCCGGACAAGGGCAAGGGACCGTTCATGGCATGCGCCCCATCAAGTTCACCGGCATTGTCAACGGCATGGAAATATTCCCCGCAAATGGACTGGAGTTGGAGCATATCCGCCGCGAAGACCTCACAAGACCGGGTTTGCGCGCGGCGGGAGGGGTCGGCGGGGCTGGGATAATCGGCCCGGAAGCGCCGTTTGGCGCCGATCTTCGGGGCGGGAGGCATGCGTTACGCGCGGCCCCGAAGAGCAAACATCAACGAAGCGCAACGCAGGCCCCGCAGAAAGGCAACCACCATGCAAAGCAAGCCGTGGCTCGCAACCTACCGCGAGAACAACATCCCTGAACAGGTGAATTCCAAGGCGTACCCCTCGGTCACGCACATGATGAACGAGGCCATGACGCGTTACGCCGACAAGCCGGCGTTCCGCGCCTTCGGCCAGACCCTCACCTACGCCGAAATCGACCGGCAGTCGCGCAATTTCGCCGCCTGGCTGCAGAACAAGGCCGGCGTGCGCAAGGGCGACCGCGTGGCGGTCATGACGCCCAACATCATGGCCTTCCCGATCGCCATGATCGGCATCATCCGCGCCGGCGCCGTGCAGGTGAACGTCAACCCGCTCTACACCCCGCATGAGCTGGAGCACCAGCTGAACGACGCCGGCTGCGAGACCATGGTGATCTACAGCGGCTCCACGCCGACGCTGGCCGCCACCAAGGGGAAGACCGCCGTGAAGCACGTGCTGACGGTCGGGCTGGGCGACGGCACGCCGGCCGCGCTGCCGAGCCCGCCGGTCGACCCCGGCCTGGCCGGCACCGTGGCCTTTGCCGACGCGCTGCGCGAGGGCGAATCGCTCACGTTCACGCCGGTCACGCTGGGCTCCGACGACCTGCTGTTCCTGCAGTACACCGGCGGCACCACCGGCCTGTCCAAGGGCGCCAGCCTGTCGCACGCCAACCTGGTGGCCAATACCGAGCAGTACAAGCTGTTCATGGCCACCACCATCCGCCCGGGCGAAGAAGTGGTGGTGACGGCCATTCCGCTCTATCACGTGTTCGCGCTGATGGTGAACCTGATCACCTACTTCTCGCTGGGCGCGGAAAACTGGCTGGTGGCCAACCCGCGCGACATGGACGGCTTCGTGAACATCCTCAAGGAAGCGCGGCCGACCTTCTTCTCCGGCGTGAACACGCTCTACGCCGGCCTGACGCAGAACAAGAACATCCGCGACGTCGACTTCTCCCGGCTGCGCCTGGCGGTGGGCGGCGGCGCGGCGGTGGTGCAGGCCACCTCGGAAAAGTGGCGCGAGATCACCGGCACCTTCATCCGCGAAGGCTACGGCCTGTCGGAAACCTCGCCCATCGTGAGCTTCAACCCGGCCTCGGAAAAGGACTTCAACGGCACCACCGGGCTGCCGCTGTCGAGCACCGACATCAAGCTGCTCGACGGCGACGACAAGGAAGTGGCGCTCGGCCAGTCGGGCGAGGTCTGCGTGAAGGGCCCGCAGGTGATGAGCGGCTACTGGAACAAGCCCGAAGCCAACGCCACGGCCTTCACGGCCGACGGCTATTTCCGCACTGGCGACATCGGCGAGTTCGACAAGCGGGGCTTCCTGAAGATCGTCGACCGCAAGAAGGACATGGTGCTGGTCTCGGGCTTCAACGTGTTCCCCAACGAGGTGGAAGCGGTGGCCACCGCCTGCCCTGGCGTGGCCGAGTGCGCCGCCATCGGCGTGCCGGACGAGCGCACCGGCGAGGCGGTGCGCCTGTTCGTGGTGAAAGCGGCCGACGCGCAGCTGGACGAAGCGCAGGTGATCGCCTTCTGCCGCCAATCGCTGGCCGGCTACAAGGTGCCCAAGGACGTGCGCTTCCTGGCGGCGCTGCCCAAGTCCACCGTGGGCAAGATCCTGCGGCGCGAACTGCGCACGGTCTGAGGCCGCTCCCCGCCACGGGCCGCCCGGCCATGCCGGGCGGCCCGTGGCGTTTGCGCGCTCGGCCGGTACAATCGCGGGTTCCGTTCAAGTGCCACCTGCCCGATCGACACGGGCCGACAGCCATGATCCGCGTCTCCGAACTCAAACTCCCGCTCGACCACGCCGACCCGGCGCTGCCCGCCCTCATCGCCACCACGCTGGGCGTGGCGAGCGCCGACATCGCCGGCCACACCGTCTTCAAACGCAGCTTCGATGCCCGCAAGGCGCAGCTGCTGACGGTCTACATCGTCGATGTCGAACTGGCCGACCCCACGCGCGAAGCCGCGCTGCTGGCGCGCCATGCCGAGCACCCGCACATCCGCGCCACGCCCGACATGGCCTACCGCCATCCGCTGCACGCACCCGCCGAGGGCGAGGTGCCGCGCCCGGTGGTGGTGGGCTTCGGCCCCTGCGGCATCTTCGCGGCGCTGCTGCTGGCGCAGATGGGCCTCAAACCGATCGTGCTGGAGCGCGGCAAGACGGTGCGCCAGCGCACCAAGGACACCTGGGGCCTGTGGCGCAAGAGCCGGCTTGACCCCGAGTCGAACGTGCAGTTCGGCGAAGGCGGCGCCGGCACCTTTTCCGACGGCAAGCTCTACAGCCAGATCAAGGACCCGCGCTTCCTCGGCCGCAAGGTGATGGAAGAGTTCGTCAAGGCCGGCGCGCCGCCCGAGATCCTCTACGTGGCGCACCCGCACATCGGCACTTTCAAGCTGGTCAAGGTGGTGGAGAACATCCGCGCGCAGATCGTGGCGCTGGGCGGCGAGATCCGCTTCGAGCAACGCGTGACGGACGTGCAGATCGAGGATGGCCACCTGCGCGGCCTCACGGTGCTCGACCAGCAGACCGGCCAGAGCACCACGCTGCGCGCCGACCACGTGGTGATGGCGCTGGGCCACAGCTCGCGCGACACCTTTGCCATGCTGCACCAACGCGGCGTGCACATCGAGGCCAAGCCCTTCTCCATCGGCTTTCGCGTGGAGCACCCGCAGGGCCTGATCGACCGCGCCCGCTGGGGCCGGCACGCCGGCCACCCGCTGCTGGGCGCGGCCGACTACAAGCTGGTGCACCACGCCAGCAACGGGCGCTCGGTCTACAGCTTCTGCATGTGCCCGGGCGGCACCGTGGTGGCCGCCACCAGCGAGCCGAACCGCGTGGTGACCAACGGTATGAGCCAGTACTCGCGCAACGAGCGCAACGCCAACGCCGGCATCGTGGTGGGCATCGACCCGCGCGACTTTCCCGGTTGGGAAGAGGGCAAGGCGGGCTCGGCGCTGGCCGGCATCGAACTGCAGCGCACGCTCGAATCCAACGCCTTCGTGCTGGGCGGCGGCGACTACCGCGCGCCGGCGCAGCTGGTCGGTGACTTTGTCGCCGGCCGTCCCTCGACCGCGCTGGGCGAGGTGCAGCCTTCGTACAAGCCGGGCGTGACGCCCGGCGACCTGCACGCCGCGCTGCCCGCCTACGCCATCGAAGCCATGCGCGAGGCCTTCCCCGCCTTCGGCCGCAGGATCTTGGGCTTCGACCTGCACGACGCGGTGCTGACCGGCGTGGAAACGCGCACCTCGTCGCCCATCCGGATGACGCGCGGCGACGACTTCCAGAGCCTGAACGTGCGCGGCCTCTACCCGGCCGGCGAAGGCGCCAGCTACGCCGGCGGCATCCTGTCGGCGGGCGTCGACGGCATCAAGGTGGCCGAGGCGCTGGCGCAGCAGATGCTGGCCGATACCGAACGCATGCGGGTGGCGGCATGAGCGGCGGCTTCACTTTCGCCACGCCCACGCGCGGCCAGTTCGTGCTGGCCACGCTCGCCATGGCGGCGGTGGTGCTGGCCTCCAACGTGTTGGTGCAATTCGCCATCAACGACTGGCTGACCTGGGGCGCCTTCAGCTACCCGGTGGCTTACCTCGTGAGCGATCTGATCAACCGGCGCTTTGGCCCCGGCATGGCACGCCGCGTGGCGTGGTTCGGCTTTGCGGTGGCGGTGGCGGCCTCGCTGCTGCTGGCGCCGGCGCGCATTGCGGCGGCTTCGGGGCTGGCCTTCATCGCCTCGCAGCTGCTGGACATCGGCATCTTTCACAAGCTGCGCCGCGGCCTCTGGTGGCGCGCGCCGCTGGTGGCCACCGTGATCGCGGCGGTGCTCGACAGCATCGTTTTCTGGGGCATCGCCTTCGGTGGCACCGAAGGGCCGTGGCTCAGCTGGGCCGCCGGCGACCTGGCGGTGAAGCTGGCGGTCGGCGTGTTCATGCTGCTGCCCTTCCGGCTCCTGATGAGCCGCATGAGCGCCCGCCCGGCGCCGACCGAGGTGTGCCCATGAGCCAGAGCGACAGCCATTTCTACGAACCGTCGCAAGGCCACGGCCTGCCGCACGATCCGTTCAACGCCATCGTCGGGCCGCGCCCGATCGGCTGGATCTCCTCGCAAGACGCGCAGGGCCAGGTGAACCTGGCGCCCTACAGCTTCTTCAACGCCTTCAACTACACGCCGCCGATCATCGGCTTCGCCAGCCTGGGCGAGAAAGACAGCCTGCGCAACATCCGCGAGACCGACGAATTCGGCTGGAACCTCGCCACGCGCCCGCTGGCCGAGCAGATGAACGCCAGCTGCGCGGCCGTGCCGCACGGGGTCGACGAATTCGAACTGGCGGCGCTGGAGAAAGCGCCCTCGCGCCTGATCAAGCCGCCGCGCGTGGCGCACAGCCCCGTTTCCTTCGAGTGCCGGCTGACGCAGTTGCTGCGCCTGGAAGGCCTGGACAAGCAACCCACGCAGACCTGGCTGGTGCTGGGCGAGGTGGTGGGCGTGCACATCGCGCGCCACCTGCTCAAGGACGGCGTGTACGACACCGCCGCGGCGCAACCCATCCTGCGTGGCGGCGGCCCGGCCGACTACTTCGCCGTCACGCCCGACAATCTTTTCCGCATGTTCCGCCCGCGCTGAACTGCCTCACATTTCACCTGCCCTGAACCGATGACCGACGCCACCGACACCGCGCCCGCCGAGGCCACCCCGCAAGCTCCGCTCATCGCGGCCAACGAGAACCCGCAGGCCAGCGATGCGCCCGCGGCACCGGCCGATGCGGCCACCGACGCGCCCGCCGGCAACCCGGGCGGCAAGAGCCGCTCGCGCCGTGGCGGACGCGGTGGCCGGGGCGGCCGTGGCGGCCAGGGAAGCCAAGGCAATGGCGGCAACAAGGCCGACGCCGCCGGCACCGCCGAGGCCCCGCGCCCCGAAGCCGCCGCGCGCCAGCCGCGCAAGGTCAACCCCGTGCTCGAGCGCCTGTTCGAGCTGTACCCCGGCCTGTTCGGCGTGCGCTTCCTGCCGCTCAAGCGAGGCGTGTACGAAGACCTCATCGCTCGCCACCCCAACGACTTCAAGCCCGAAGACCTGAAGATGGCGATGGGCCAGCACGCCCGCTCCACGCGCTACCTCGAAGCCGTGGCCGCCGGCCATCCGCGCCACGACCTAGAAGGCCAGGTGGTCGAACAGATGGCGCCCGAGCACGTGCACCACGCCATCGTCGAAGTGTTCAAGCGCCGCCAGTCGCGCAGCAGCGACGACCTGAGCGCGCAACTGCGCACCCGCCTCATCAGCGCCATCGAGGCATCGGGCCTCAAGCGCGAGGACTACGCACTGCGCATGCGCTCGCGCGACGAGAAGGTCAACGCCGTGCTCGACGAAGCCGCCGCCGAAGTCGGCCGCCTGGCCGCCAAGCGCGAAGCGCTGCTGCGCGCCTTTGAAGCCAGCGGCAAGACCGAGGCCGAATTCGCCGACATGTACGGCATGCCGCCAAAGGAAACCGCCCGCATGCTGGCCGGCGCGCGGCGCGACCGCGTGGCCGCCAGCGCGCCGAGCGAGGAAGCGCCGGCAGCCGCCGAGCCGCAGGAAGCACAAGACGTGCAAGACGACACCGCCGCACCCGCGGCCTGATCGACAACAGCAGCGTCAGCTGCATCCAGCCCGGAGGTTCCAGATGGCCGACAAGATCCTGGTGTTTTACGGTTCCTACCGGTCTGACCGGATGGGCATCCGACTGGCCGACTACATCGTGGCGCAGCTCGCCGCGCGCGGCGCCCAGCCCGAGCTGATCGACGCGCAGGCCGTCGGCCTGCCGATGCTCGACCGGATGTACAAGGAATACCCCGCCGGTACCGCCCCCGCGCCGCTGGAAGAACTGGCCGGCAAGATCCGTGGCGCCGACGCCTTCGTATTCGTCACCGGCGAATACAACTGGGGCCCGCAGCCCGGCCTGAAGAACCTCACCGACCACTTCCTCGAAGAATGGTTCTGGCGCCCCGCCGCCATCGCCAGCTATTCGGCCGGCCGCTTCTCCGGCGTGCGATCAGGCTCGATCTGGCACGCCATCCTGTCCGAGATGGGCATGGTCGTCGTCTCCAGCACGCTCGCCGTCGGCCCAATCTCGCAGACGCTGGATGCGCAAGGCCAGCCCACCGGCCCGGCCGGTGAATCGCTCAAGCGCTCCTTCGGGCGCTTTGCCGACGACCTGGCGTGGTGGACGGAAGCGGCGCGTGCGCAGAAGGGGCGGAAGGCGCCGCCGTATTGAGACTGCGGTACGTCAAAGGCAGTAGTTCCGGGACGATCGCTGATGAGGGTGAGCACCAACCGTAGAACGGTAGCAAGCCGCGCACGCCCCCCACATGACGACTCACAATCTGAAAGACAACAACAGACTGATTGCAGTCGTTGGGATCACCCGGTTGGAGCGACCGCTCCGACCTGCAATGCGGCTATGGCACGGAGCCGGGTTTTGGGCTCTGATAAAGCGCTTTAGCGGGAGCCATCGGCAAGACGAGCCCTACACTCCTCAGGAGGCTGTTGCACCGCTATTGCTTACCGGTGTTCATGCGCCCAACAAGCGGCGGGTGGAGTTGCCCGTGCTGAATTGCCAAGCGCTTGAGTCTCTTCGCGATATTTTTCAGACTCTTCGGGTCCACGCCCGTGTAATCAGCTAGCGCATGTGCTGGATTCGCAGGGTGCGGTGGTTCTTCCTCAGTTGGATCGCTCAAGCAAGGGATCGGGACTGCATTGAATTCGCCAACCAGCAACCCGAATACGGCGGCGGACTGGCGTCCCGAGCTGGTGTACAGCGCGTGACTCTCGGCCGCAGAGGTGAGGCTAGAACGATCCAACGACAGGCGGCCTTTGTCGTCCTCTGAGGGAACAAATCTGTTGCTGGCCGGCTCTCCATCTACGAGCAAAGATGGATGAATTTGGCGAAAGAGCATCTCATCGCCGTCGGTCAAGATTTCACTCATTGTCGATTGTCAATTGCGCGTCTAGTGCGAGGAAAAACTGAGCGTCGAGCGCAACGGACACGAACGGCTCAAGAGACCTTGTGCCATCGATCTCGATGCCATAAATCTCGGCCTTACCGTCAGGAGCGAATTCCAGCGAAAGATCCCAGCCCGAATGTTCAAATTCGAGTAGTACACCACCCGCCTCAGTTGGGAAGGCCTTCACCAATGGACCGAGCATCGGGCGACTCAAAACACATGCGAGCGCGGCACCGACGGCAACCGCACTGATCGCCTTCCCCTTTCCGTCCAGCCACCGATCCCTTAGCTTCCCAATCTCGGTCATCCGCTCACTGAACTTTTCCCAACCTTCAGGAAACTCCACGAGCTCGATGTCATGAACCGCAACTACTCCGCGAAACTGATCTTCGCTACTGAGTTCAACTGTGAGTTCGAATTGAACGGCGTTGTCGATGTGACCGTCAAATTCGGCCTTGATACGGTCGCGCGGAACGTCAATGGAGATCGTGGCGTACTCGTATGTTCGAACGCGCAGCGTCGCAGTCGATGAGTCGGCCGGCGCATCAATCCCGACCAGCAGGCCGGTTCCCTCAAAACGCGTCTCGTACGTCTCGCGAACCTTGGTGATCAGGTTTTTTCGCACCTGGCTGTCTAGGTAGACAACATTCCCTTTCTCGCCCCGACTCCCCCAGAACTCAATTCTCTCGTCATCGCGAAGGGCAGCGCCAAACTTGTTGAGAGGGCGAATGAATTCTGATGACAGCGCCTTAGGAAACTCATCGTTCGCTGCTGCGTCAAACAGGCTCACAAGCTCTGCATAGGCCTGCTCGACGATTTGCGGGAGTTCTCCAGAAACGCCCGGGAGTTCTTTTTGAGCAACGCCGTGGTCCCAAACAAGCGCCGGCATGGCGCTGCCATGGTCTATACGCGCCAAGTCGAAAGCTAGGCCCTTGTCGAACCCCTTGGGTAGCCGCGCCCGATCGGCATGCGTCTTGTGCCAAATCTGCTTCGCAAAAGCCGCAACGAGATCCCGGAAGGCGGGCAGATCCGCCAACATGTCCATTGGCAGCCGATGCTCCTCGAAGCGAACGCCAGAATATCGCAATTGGAACTGATGGTAATCGTTGTGCATTTGATAGCGTGAGTACGCCGCCTTGAGCCGCGAGGATGCCACAAATTAAGCGCCTTGTTCGAGAGGATCGACCGGTTGCGCAGCACCGATCGCCATCGGGCGGTTGGTCGGTGACTGCGTCGAGCGCAAAGCACTTGAGCAACTCAAGGTTTGCTTCGGAGAGATGATGTCCAAGGCAGCAGCGAGCACCTACTCGAGTTCTTGCGATGCTGAAGAGGTCGACGACGTTGAATTGCCTGCAGGCCGCCAGGTTGCGGGCTAACACTGCCCAGCCGAACGGCGTCTTTCGCTGCAGTCCCGCAGTTCGATTCAGGCCAGTATTTGCCGTTCGGCGACGAGGCGGGATTCGCTACGGACCGGGCATCCGCAGCGCTCACACAGTTCCCGAGTCCGAGCGACCTGCGTGGACGAGGAAAATAGCCCTATGACACCCCGCCCGATCGACTTGGATCTTCCGCTATACCGGGACCTCACGCGCCCACAACTGAGGAGTCTGCATCTGCCTGAGGATCTCAAGGAGGAGATCTCGTTGGCGGTCTTCGGCGAACCGTACTCCAAGCTCCCAACAAAGTCCGAGTTGCATACGTGGCGTTGGGCCGCTCTAAGGGGCGAAGCAAGAGTTGTCGGACATCCTTACCGTGTCACGCACGAGGCTTTGATGGAGAAGGTCCGATCACGCTTTCGACACAACGCCAGGCATGGGGATGTATTGCCACCTGCCGCGAGTCGAACGCTGGCCGTCACCGACTTCACGTCGTGGGTCATGGACCACTACGCCCCGACAGGCAATGTGCCAGCCATGCTTCTGGGCACCGAAGAAGAGGTCCGAGTCGCCGCCGAAAAGCGGCGGAGGGCGCGTGCGATGCGAGAGGTCAAGAGGGCGGTCTCCAAGGCGGCAGACGGAGATTGGGTCCTGTATCTGGATGGCGTTCGCTCACACATGAATGAAGGCCTGCCGATCTCGTCTTTGACGATCGATGGCAAGCCCCTTCGCGGCGTGCCGGACCTGGTATTTCGGGAGCGCAGGACGAACCGAATTCTCATAGTCGAGCTCAAGGTCTCGGAAGCGCAACTTTGGGCCGACGGGTGGCCCAACCTCAGAGCGCAGTTGTGGGCGTACTCACGGATCGATCGCTGGGCTAACGCGCCCGAGATCCTGCTCGCAGGCGAGGTTTGGGCTCCACGTCGGCCTGAGCCGCTCAGACGCCGGACTTGGCTCTGGAATACCGCCGACGAGACTCTGCAGACAGAAAACCGCGAACTATTCGAAGCCTATGGAGGCGCCGTGAAGTAGGGGAAGTGCTGGCACCCCACTCCCGTAGAACCACTTCCGACCTCGCCTTGAGAGAATTTAGCCATGACCGGTCCTCCGCGTGAGCCAGAATTACCGGTCTAGTTTTCAAGAAAACTCGTGAACACCTTCAGTTTCACCGCCAGGATGAGTTTCAACAGCGTGGTCATCATCGATTGCCTGTCCGAGGAAGAGACTACTGGGTTGCACCTGTACAACGACCTACGCGATCTAAACATCCCGGCAGAAGAATTCCACGTCTCGCGGACGGTCGTGTGCAGCATGGATGAGATTGTCGATTTGCTTCAAGAAGTCGAGCGACATTGCCGGAGCGAAAGCGACATGCGTCCGATCCTTCATTTCGAGGCTCACGGAAACAAGCATGGCTTTTCCATCTTGGGCGGCGACGCTCCCCAGTCGGCAGAATGGAAGACGCTGGCCCCCCTTTTGCGAAGCGTCAACGCCGCAACTGAGTACAACCTCGGGGTCTTTTTGGTCACGTCCCAGCGCATGGTGTAAGTCTTCAGCCCGGACAGAGCTGAGATGCACGGTACTCAGCGAGCCACAGCGGACAGCCGAGTGGGCGCAGTGTCGCTCAGGGTCTGCAAGCCTTCAA